>Ga0364860_10099_pt1 | contig 66968 bp, 59 predicted proteins | sample ExccelAu500001D4_FD_206916 | JGI IMG/M metagenome (GOLD analysis project Ga0364860, IMG submission 206916) | Enriched cells from Trout Bog Lake Hypolimnion, Wisconsin, USA - BchlTB.Aug20.5000.01 .D4 | ecosystem: Environmental > Aquatic > Freshwater > Lake > Hypolimnion/Profundal zone | place: USA...
TTTCAAGGTTGGCATCAACATGAGTGTAAATTTCCCTGTTTTCGTATCCTGTAAGATATTGTCTTAAAGCAAAATCAACATTGGTAAATCGATCAGCAGCCTGGTTTTTTACAAGGTAATCTCCAAAATCTGCTTCGCTGTATTTTTTGCCCGCAAATGAAAACATTGTTTTTTTAGCACTTAACTCTGCATTTTTTACCCAATGGCCATGTATCAATGAGGTATCTGTATATTTTGAGAATCTGGAAAGCGCATTATGAACTTCTTTAAACTTCAGATCCGATTTAAATTTTGCCAGGGCGGCATCCCTGCTTTTCTCGGAACGTGAGTCTCTTGATACCTTTTGTTTAAGCTCTTCTTCAATATCTTTTTGAGACGGCAGTGGTTTTATATCAATACGTTGAACAATATCCCAGCCGGCTTCAAATCTAAAAGGCTCTGAGAAATCATTATCATGTTTTAATGCGAAAGCATGGTCCTTAAAGGCTTGCGGAATCTGTGGAGAAAAATCATTGAAACGGGGTAGTTCACCACCATTATTTTTGGACTGTGTATTTTCTGAGTATTGTTTGGCCAGATCACTAAAAGATGCACCGCGTTTCAATAAACTATAGATACTATCAATTTTATCTTTTGCCATTTTTTGTTTTTCCTGAGATTCTGTTGCCGGAGCATTTATCAGTATATGTCTGACAAGAATATCCCCGCGATAAGGCATTTTGCCTGTTATCTTTACAATATGAAACCCAAAATTGGTTCTTACCGGCATGGAAATACTGCCGCTATCTCCAAGATTATATACAGCACTTTCAAAAGGATATATCATTTGAAAAACCGTAAAGTATCCCAGATTGCCACCGTTTGCTGCAACAGAAGGATCTTTTGAATATTTTCGGGCCATTTTTTCAAAATCAGCACCTTTCAATATGGAATCCCTTATTGCCATTGCCTGGTTATATGCGGCCATTGTATCTTTAGGAGATGCTTCAGGCCCAACAGGGAAAAGTATATGGCTTGCACGTACTTCATATTTTTTTCTGTTATAAGCCTCATTCAGCAGATTATCTGTAACTTCTCTATCAGTAAGATATGGCTGTGCAAGCTGGCTGCGGTACTTTAAAAATTCAGAATTGAATTTAGGAAGTGTATCAAGACCTTCCGAATGCGCTTCCATTACTTTCAATTTGAAATTGACGTATAGATTCAGATATTCTTTTACACTTTTTTCATTGTAAAGGTTTTTATCGCTGGCATTGTTCTTTTCATAAATATAACGGAATTCCCCAACAGTTACCGGAGTGCTTCCGATCGTAAATAAAGTTTGATCGTTAGTTTGAGCCCTTAAATTAGAAAAGCAACAAACTACAAATAGTAATATTATACTAGATTTAAGTTTCATCATCTATGTAATGTTTGAAAAAAATTAATCGCAAAGGTATATAATCTTTACAATAGTTAAACGGAAGGCATAAACGCAGATTTGTGCCGTTTATTATCCCAATTGCATAGATGATAAGCATCTATGCAATTACCGGGGATAAAGCTAATTATGATCAGGCTATTAAAGGATTATTATCCTTTATCTCCTTCTTCCCATTATCCTTAGCAAAAGTAAAAAGAGGTTAATAAAATCCAGATATAAGGTTAATGCACCGATAATAGATGCTTTATGTTCCATTTCTTCCCCATCTATATTTGCCGCAAGAGCTTTCAGTTTCTGCGTATCATAGGCAACAAGCCCCACAAATATTAAAACGCCTACATAGGTAATAACCCAATATAACTGGGGGCTGTTAAGAAAGAAATTTACCAGGGATGCTATTAAAATTCCAATTAAAGCCATCATAAGAATTCTGCCAAAAGAAGTAAGATCCTTTTTAGTAAAATATCCATAAATACTCATAAAACCAAATGTCCCAGCCGTAACAAAAAACGTGGAAGCGATGGATTCTGTAGTGAAAAAGTGAAGAATTACTCCGAATGTTAGCCCATTTAATGCTGAATAAATTACAAATAGAAGTCTTGCCACATTTACAGATACCTTGTTTACCAAAAACGATAATCCCATTACCACGCCAAGTTCAAGAAGAAGTAATATCATATAGTTTGGCGCCAATTGCGCCACCAGGTTGTCATTTGACATTATATACCAGGCAATAAAGCCGGTAATAGCCAATGCACCGGTCATTAAGCCATAAACATTGGTAATGAATACATTTTGCCGCGTTTTAACCTGGTCTTCTCCAATTCTGATAACATTGTTTTCCATATTAATATCCGTGTTTTTTAAGTTTTTCGTTTCAAAAATATGAAAAGAATATTCATAAACTATGCCAATTTGAACAAAGCAAAATAAATGACGATTTGTCAAATATTTTAACCTTTGTAAAAAGCATGAAGATATTATCAGTTAAATAAGAATTTACCAGAAAATCTATTGATATGCTGTCTGAAATCCATTTTAATTTGTGAAATTCGATGATGATACTTCAAATATTCATTTAATTTGCGGAAAATATTGGAACCTGTCTATATGAAGAAAATAGCTTTGTTATTATTAATGGCCTGCATGATCATTTCATGTCATTCCAACAAAAAAAAATCTGATTCAAATGATGATGGGAAAGCAGCAGCCCAGTTATATGATATGAACTATACAGTTTTGAAAAAAATAAAAATAGGTGGTGAAGGCGGATGGGATTATACTGCTTTTGATACTGTGAACAGGCGATTATTTATTTCACACAGCACAAAAGTTGACGTACTCGATGTGGATAAAGAAAAACTTGTGGGGGAAATTCCTAATACTCCCGGAGTACATGGAATTGCATTTGCATATGATTTTAATAAAGGATATACCAGCAACGGAAAGGATTCATCTGTTACTGTATTTGATCTTAAATCTTTAAAGGTTTTGAAAAAAGTAAACGTTACAGGGTCAAAACCTGATGCAATATTATATGATCCTGATTCAAAAAAGATATTTACTTTCAACGGCAAAAGCAATAATGTAACCATAATAAATGCACAAACTGATGCAGTTGAGGCTACTATCAAGCTCGATGGCAAACCAGAGTTCGCCGTAACCAATTTCAACGGGAAAGTAATTGTTAACCTGGAGGATAAGAACAAAATTGCATTGATAGACTCCAGGAAAGATTCATTTTTATACAATTGGGATTTAGACACAAGTCTTCGTGAACCAAGTGGTTTGTCATTTGACCTGACCTATGGTGTTGTATTCATAGGTTGTGGAAATAAAAATATGGGCATGGTAAGTCTGAATAACGGAAGGAGCCGTTGTACGATCCCAATAGGTGAAAATGTTGATGCAACTGCATTTAATTCAGTAAACAGGATGGTTTTTGCATCCTGTGGGGATGGCACATTGACAATTGCACGCCAGATAAACCAGGATTCATGTACCAAACCTGTAAAAATTATAACTCAAAAAGGGGCCAGGACCATGGCTGTGGATGAAAAATTAGATCGGGTATACCTGCCTGTAGCCGATTTTGGTCCTCCTGAATCGAAAGGACCCGGTGAAAAAATGCGTCCAAGTATAATTCCAGGAACCTTTTCAATATTAGTGGTCGGAAAAAAATAAGCCAAGCCAGCTTATTAAGCAGGTACTTCATTTATTACCTGAAGGAAAAGCATTAACCAAGCAATACCTGTTCTTTACCCGTCAGGTTCACAGTAACATGCTCCTGAATAGTGGTAGCAAGGCTTAATCCAATATAGGTGGGTTGTACAGGAAAGTTTAGGTGACTTCTTTGTATCAAAACCAGGCATTGCAGTTTTTTGGCACCTTTTTCAAGAAATGGAATTGCAGCGTAAGCTAATGTTTTGCCTGTATAAAGCACATCATCACATAGAATGACCGATTTTTCTTCTAAATCTACTATAGCAGGATCAATTTTAATATCGCTGAGGGATAAGTTCCGTTTGTCGATATGAACCGCGCATAATTCGACATTTATTTCAGAAATTTCCTTCAGTTTCTCATAAATTTTTCGCGCTAAAAGATATCCTCTTTCTACTATTCCACATACTACGATATATTTTTCGTCAAAATTCTGTTCATAAATCTGGTATGCCATCCTATTGATTTTTTGTTCAATCTGGGCTTCATTGAGGATCAGGATATTTTCATTTGCTGCCATAATGAGACAAAATTATAGAAGGGATTTGTAAATATGGCTTATTATTTTTAATTTTGCACCCTTATAACAAAGTAAGATAATGAAAACGGACATACATCCCAAGAATTACAGACTGGTAGTATTTAAAGATATGAGCAATGGAACCGAGTTTCTGGTACGTTCTTGTGTAGAGACAAGAGAAAAAACCACATACGAAGGTGAAGAATATCCATTATTCAAACTTGATATCAGTAGTGCTTCACATCCTTTCTTTACCGGTAAAAAAGTATTTGTTGATACTGCAGGCCGTGTAGAAAAGTTCATGAACAAGTACAAAAAAAAGTAAACAGCTTTTTTTACAATTATAAAAGCCCCGTAATTTCGGGGCTTTGATTTTTATATATGGAAGACAATATTATTTTATGGGATGCCAATTCCAGAACCAATCTTCTTCCTTTTACCTTTACCCGGCCTGCTGCTTCTATTCGTGTTGGCATTTTTACGATCGCAGAAAAATTCCAGCAATATCTTGGTGGCAAAATAAATTTCCATTCAAATAATTTTCTTCCTGAGCATATTTCTGATTCAAACCTTGTTATCAGGGGTAATATCCTCCCGGATTCTTCCCTGATAAAAGCTATAACGGATTTGAAATCAGGCGAAATACTGATGTCAAAGGATGTTTTTATTGCCGGAAAGTTTCATCGGGATATCGCAGCAGGGCTTTCTGCATCCACACAGCTGCAATCACACAAGGTTGTTAGTTATTCAGGGGCCAGGTTCATTAATCATATCTGGGATATATTTTCTCAAAACGAACAGGAAATTCTTCATGATTTTGAATTGCTGACCAGGGAGCGCAAAAGCCAGCCGATCCATAATTCAAATTATGTTAAAGGATCTCAAAGAATATTTCTTGAAGAAGGTGCCATTGTTGAAAATGTAAGTCTCAATGCTTCTGCAGGTCCTATTTATATAGGTAAAGACGCTGAAATCATGGAAGGAGCCTTGATTCGGGGTCCTTTTGCACTTGGAGAGCATAGCGTAGTAAAAATGGGCGCAAAAATATATGGTGGAACTACTATCGGGCCTCATTGCAAAGTAGGTGGCGAAATAAACAACAGTGTATTTTTTGGACATAGTAATAAAGGCCACGATGGTTTTATCGGCAATGCCGTAATTGGAGAATGGTGCAATATAGGGGCTGATTCCAACAATTCGAACCTTAAAAACAACTATGATGAAGTAAAAGTGTGGAGCTATGCAAAACAGGGTTTTGTGAATACTGGCTTACAGTTTTGCGGTCTTTTTATGGGCGATCATTCTAAATGTGCGATAAACACTATGTTTAATACGGGTACAGTTGTCGGGGTAAGCGCTAATATATTTGGAAGTGGTTTCCCGAGAAATTATGTTCCATCATTTAGTTGGGGCGGCGCTTCCGGATTTATTACCTATAATCTGGATAAAGCGCTGGAAACAGCAGAACGTGTGATGGCAAGACGCAATAAAAAACTGTCGGATCACGAAAAAAACCTATTTAAAAACATATTTGAAGAAACATCACCATATAGAAATTTTTAACAATGAGAAGTAAAATTATTGCCGGAAACTGGAAAATGTATACGACCCCAACTGAGGGGGATAAACTTGCAGATGAATTAGTTGCATCTTTAAAAAATATGGATCTCGGCAATAAAAAGGTAATTATCATTCCTCCATTTCTTCATATCAGAAGCATTGCATCGAAATTCCAGGGAATTGCCGATGTATCCGCAGGGGCACAAAATTGCCATCAGGAAACTGAAGGGGCATTTACCGGAGAAATTTCAGCAAAAATGATTAAAGATGCCGGAGCAGAATATGTTATCATAGGTCATTCGGAAAGAAGACAATATAATCATGAAGATAATGAACTTTTATATAATAAAGTAAGGGCAGTTCTCGATCAGGGCCTTACCCCAATCTATTGTTGCGGTGAAACTCTTGTACAAAGAGAAAACGGGATTTATTTTGAAACCGTATCAAGCCAGATATCCGAAGGATTGTTTGGTCTCATGCCTGATATGATAGGTAAAGTAATTTTAGCCTATGAACCGGTATGGGCCATAGGAACCGGGAAAACAGCCAGTCCCGAACAGGCACAGGAAATACATGCATTTTTACGTAACCTTCTTGCAGGTCAATATGGCAAAGAAATTGCGGATAATATGATTATCTTATATGGCGGAAGTGTAAAACCTGCCAATGCCGCTGAACTTTTCGGAATGAAGGATATTGATGGTGGCCTGGTGGGAGGCGCAGCACTCAAAGCATCTGATTTTATTGCTATTATACAGGCTGCCTGACTAAAGGTTTAAGGTGATGGATTATTACGAAGTAACAATATCTTCAGAAACGCCTTATGCATATGATATTCTGACGGCATACCTGGCCGAAATCGGTTTTGAAAGTTTTGAAAATGATGAAATATCGTTAAAAGCATATATTCAGGAGGATCTATTTGATGCAGAATTACTGCGACAGACCTGCCATCATTATCAATCATTATTTCCATTTCAGTATTCAACACAAAAAGTTCAGAATCAGAATTGGAATGCGATTTGGGAATCGGGTTTTCAAGCTATAGAGATTGATAACAGATTGCGAATCAGAGCCGTATTTCATGAACCTGATCCCTCATTCCCTTTGGAAATAGTTATCCAGCCTAAAATGTCATTTGGAACCGGACACCATGCTACAACGAAGCTGGTGATAGAATTTATGCTGGATCAGGATTTTAATAACAAGAAAATCTTTGATTTTGGAACTGGTACCGGAATTTTGGCCATTCTGGCACAAAAAAGAGGGGCTGCCTCTGTTTTTGCAGCAGACAATGATAAACAGTGCATCGAAAATGCATCAGAAAATTTTACAACCAACCAGACAGAAACTATTCAACTTTTCCTGGGAAGCATTAGGGATTTTGAAGAGGATAAATTTGATATAATCTTAGCAAACATTACAAGAAATACAATCCTTGAAAATTTTGACGTTATAAATCTTAAATTGCAACCCTGCGGTTTGCTCATCGCCAGTGGTTTTTATGAAGAAGATTTAACAGTCTTAAATGAAAAAGCGGCCGCAAACAATTTTGTTTTGAAAAATTGGAAAACGATAGATAAATGGTGTGCGGCTGTTTATCAAAAAGATATGACGAAATGATTAGAAAAGGATTGCTTGTTTCATGTTTGATTCTTGTATGGGGTACGCATAGTCTTGCACAAAAAGTACCTGATTTTTCATTGGATGGAAAAGTATTCCAGACACAGCTAAAAGCATTTTTTCTACAGGACAACCATCCTGAAATTAAACCCCTTATGGACCAGTTTGAGGAAATGTGGGTAAAAAACAATCTTTATTCTACATCAGAACAAAACAAAATAATCAATCTGGCGATATATATGCAGCAAAAAAAGATGAAATTATGGCCTGATTACTATTCTTATATTCATCTTATTATCTCATATAAAAATTCAAAAATTACGGAAGACAGACTTGATCAGTATATAGATGTTGCTGAAAAGATCATGGATTCGAAATTGAAAAAAAATTATCAGGATTTCAATGTTAGGATTGAGGGATTATTTACAGGATTATCGCTTTACAGCACAGAAAACAAAAACTGGAAAGTGAGCAATGATGTTTATGATATTACCTTTGACAAAGAGCCTGTAATAACATTTTCTAAGACAGATCTTCAGGTTTTTACACGTGGCGACACTACCAGTATTTTTGAAACGGGAGGGTCCTACTATCCGCTATCTTATAAGTTCATTGGAAAAAACGGAACTGTATATTGGTCCAGAGTAGGTTTTGACCGAGAAAAAGCGTTTGCTGTATTGAATAATTATAAAATAGATCTCAGGAATTCTGACTACCGTGCAGATTCTGTATTGTTTTCATTCCCAAAAGTATTTGATAAGCCCATTCCCGGCAGACTTGATGATAAAGCCATGACTGAATTTATGGGCGTAAAAGCTTCATATCCAAGATTCCAGAGCTATCAGAATATTTTCACTATTAAAAATATTTTTGAGAATATAGACTATAGGGGAGGTTTTACGCTTGAAGGAGCTCAGATTGAAGGAACAGGTAGTGACACAGATCGGGCAAGTATTAGTATAAAACAAAGTGGAAGGGTAGTGGTAAGAGCGCTGTCAAAATCATTTCTAATTGCTCCTGACCGGATTTCAGCTGAAAAAGCAGCCGTTTCCATATATCTGGATGGTGATTCCATATTTCACTCTCAGCTTTATTTCCATTATGTTGAAAAAAACAGGACACTAACTTTAAGCCGTGATAATATTGGCTTGTATGCCAGTCCCTTTTTTGATTCTTACCATCAGATGGAATTTTCCACAGGAGATTTGATCTGGGATATAGATTCAACAAATATCAGGATGAAAACCATTGCAAATCCTGGTGGACCATCCTTATTTGAATCAGCAGATTTTTATCAGGAAGATAAATACAGGGCCCAACAGGGTATTCTCGATTATAACCCGCTTGAAAGGCTTAACAGGATATGTAAAACCGAAAACAAAAGAAATTTTACTGAGGCCGAGCTTGCGGTCATTTTTAACAATAAAACAGATTATCTAACTTCATTGTGGTTTGAACTGGCACGTCAGGGCTATATATTTTATGATGTTGAAGCACATAAAATTACCATTAAAAATAAGTTGATCCATTATGAAGCAGCTGCAAAAAACAAAGCGGATTATGATATTATCAATTTTCAATCTGTTATTTCAAAACTGCCAAATGCTTCATTGGATATTGATTCGAAAGAGCTTGTTATTCAAGGAGTTCAGTTGCTTGACCTTAGTGATTCCCAGAACACATATTTTATTCCAAAAGACCAGTCTATTACAGTAAGAAAAAACAGGGATATGAAATTTGTCGGACAGGTTCACTCTGGAAGGTTTGATTTTTACGGTTCGACTATGACCCTTGATTATGACAAATTTAAAATTGACCTGAATGATCTTGATTCTGTAAAATTCAAATACCCCGAATTTGATAAAGAAGGTAAAATTATAAGATTAAGAACCATTCAGAATACAATTCAGAAAGTTTATGGCTATTTATATATAGATGAACCGGGAAACAAATCAGGAAAGAAGCTCAATCCTGAATTCCCGATTTTTGATTGTACCAAATTCTCTTATGTCTATTACGACAAACCATCAATATATAAAGGTGTTTATAACAGAGATAGTTTCTATTTTAAAATAGATCCTTTTATTGTAAAAAATCTCGGGAAATTTACAGCAGAGGGGCTCCAGTTCCCAGGGGCATTTACCTCAGCAAATATTCTTCCTGTTTTCAGGTATCCGCTTACAATACAGGAAGATTTTTCTTTGGGTTTTATTGCCCAGTCACCTGATGGTGGATGGCCATTATATATAAATAAGGGAATTGGAAAAGGAGCATTTAAGTTGAGCAACAGGGGCCTCAGAGAAGACGGAGAAGCAGATTATCTTGATGCCAAAATGTATTCAGATAACTTCATATATTTCCCTGATTCTATGAACAGCAACACCAAGAAGTTTGAAATACCCCTGATTCCGGATGGTAAATACCCGCCTATTGCAGGAGCAAGTCTTTATAACCATTGGATGCCATACCAGGATAGTTTATATATCATTCATAAAGCGTTCCCACTTTCTGTTTATATGGGTAAAATTGACTTTAGCGGTGATCTTGTATTAACGCCTGTAGAACTGGTGGGTATTGGTAAGCTTACTTATCAGAGTCTGGATTTGTCTTCACAGAAATTTTCTTTCCTGCCAAAGCATATAAAAACGGATGAAGGGAATCTGAAAATAAAGGCAATATCAGGCAGCGGATATGCAGTTACCTCTGATAAAATTACCGCGGATATTGATCTAACCAGAGAATATGGGTCTTTCCACACCAATGATGATACGGCAAAAGTTGCATTACCATCCAATAAATTCTCAACAAACCTGAACAACTTTAACTATGATATCAATGCTCAGGAAGTCACTTTTGCTAAAAATTTAAATACAGATACTTCCGATGCCTATTTTGTATCTGACAATCCGGATATGAAAGGGCTGAAATTCAACTCTACAAAGGCCACATTTAAAATGGCTCAGCAGAATATCAAGGCTGAAGATGTTCCGCATCTTGATGTAGCAGACTCAAAAATATTTACACCCAATCGGGAACTTCATATTGAGAAGGAAGGAACCATTGGCGCCATTAAAGGTGCTGAAATCTTTACAGATGGCGATAATCGAAACCATCGGATATATAATGCCTTTGTAAATGTCTTCAGTGGTGAGAAATTTACCGGATATGGCGATTTTGATTATGTGGACAAAAATGAAAAAACCTTTTTAATACATTTCAGCGATTTGCGGGTAGATGAACAAAAACATACTGTAGGTAAGGCTGATATAAAAGACACCTCAAATTTTTTCCTGGTACCAGGCATTCGGTATATAGGGCCGGTAAACCTGCTTAGTATCAGAAAAAATCTGGAATTCGACGGTTATATCATGCCTGACCATAAAATACAGGGATTACATTCGGAATGGACCAAAATTGCTGATACGATTGACCCAAAAAATGTGGTTCTTAACCTGGAACACCCTATTGGTAAAGACGGTAAAGAAGAATACACAGGTGTGTTTGTTTCTGTAGCTGAAAGCAAACTTTATAATGTGATGCTTGGCAAAAAATTATCTCCGGGAGATATGCAGGTATTTGCAGCCAAAGGATACCTGGTATATAATGAAACAACCGGAGTATATTCAGTAGGGCCAAAATCAAAAGTAATGCCTGAAGATGCTTCAGATTCTACTACCCAGGCAGGAAATGTTTTCAGAGCCAATCCCCCTCTGAAAAAAGTCTTTGCAGAAGGGTCTTTTAGCTTTGGTGCAAATCTTAAATTTATCCAATTGAGTACCGGAGGTAATTACACGTACAATTTTAATGATTCTTCCAATCTTTTTGAATTGGGGATGATTGTTGATTTCCCGATGCAGGATGATGCCTATAAAATCATGATGGATACAATTCAGGATGTGGCACCGGGATTGTTTGACCTGGATAATGCCAAACCAAGCATATACAATGCTTTCGTTTCCATGATTCAGAATAGAAAAGATAATGACAGGGTAATGGGTGACCTTACAGGCAGCGGAGTTATTCCTATTGTAGATGAAACCAATAAAATGTTTGTAATATCCAGTGTGAAAATGACCTATTCAGACACAGCCCGTTCATTTATATCTCATGGAGAAATAGGGGTTGCCAATTCACGCGCTACTATAATAAACAAATTATTCAAGGGCGTTGTAGAAGTTTTAAAATCAAACGGGGGAGACAGGTTTTCGATTATCCTTGGAGATGCTAATGGCGGGTATTATTTCTTCAGCTATCGAAATGGTGATATAACATATCAGAGTTCTGATGATAATTTTACCGCAAAGGTTAAAGAAACTGCATCTAAGTTTCTTAGAGCATATCATGGATTATCTTATAGACTGGCGACGGTTCCGGATGTACAGACTTTATTCAATAAAAGCATTCAAAAATGATGCAATTTATTGATTATGTAGTATTTATTGTGTCTTTTCTGCTTGGGGCTATACCATTTGCTGTTATCATCGGGAAAATATTTTTTAATACAGATGTCAGAAAACAAGGCAGTGGAAATCCCGGTGCCACCAATACTTTAAGGATATTGGGCCCTAAAGCAGGGTTAACAGTTTTGATCCTGGATATTTTAAAAGGTTTTATGGCTGTGAGATTAGCATTTTATTATTGTGTCTGGCCTGAAGTTTCGGTGATAGACAGGATGACTATTGCAGGGGGACTTGCTATATTAGGACATATTTTTTCGCCTTTCCTGGGTTTTAAAGGAGGTAAAGGAGTAGCGACAACTTTTGGTGTTATCTTAGCTCTCATGCCTTTCTGGTTTACGTTAATAGTGATGGTCGTTTTTTACTTAGTTCTTTTTCTAACTAAATATGTATCATTATCTTCTATTTCAGCGATGTTTGCATTTGCTATTTTAAATTTTTTGCTGAAAGAAGAAATATCAAGACAAATATTCGGGATCTGTATTACGCTTCTCATAATTTTAAAACACAGATCCAATATATTAAGGCTTATCAAAGGAGAAGAAAATAAATTTGCCTTTGGCAAAAAAGTATAGAATTGATGCATAAATACAAGATTTGGTTATCTCCTCCGCATCTTAATGGGACGGAAATTGGATTTATTACTGAGGCGATTGCAAAAAACTGGATATCGCCATATGGTGAAAACTCAGATGTGTTTGAGCAGCAGTTGAAATCATATTATAATTCTCATATTGCACTGGTTAATTCGGGTACTTCCGCTATTCATCTGGCATTAATTTTAGCGGGCGTAGGGATGGGTGATGAGGTTATCGTGCCAACTTTAAATTTTGTAGGTTGTGTGAATCCTGTTTTGTATCAGCATGCAGTTCCATTGTTTATTGACAGTGAATCTGATACATATAATGTTGATCCTGCAATTGTTGAAGAACTTATTGTCAGTCGTTTAAAATCAGGGAAGAAACCAAAGGCGATATTGGCAGTGGATATTTTTGGTATTCCCTGCAAAATTAAAGAGTTACTAATAATAGCTGAAAAATATGATATTCAGCTTATTGAAGACGCTGCGGATGCATTGGGATCTACCGTTGAAGGTATTCCAATAGGTAGCTTTGGTAAAATGGGTATTGTTTCTTTTAATGGGAATAAAATGATTACCACATCCGGAGGTGGGGCTTTGATTTCGGCTGATGAAAAACTTATAGAAAAAGCAAAATATCTTAGAAATCAGGCACGCGAATTGATCCCACATTATATTCATAAGGAAGTTGGATATAATTATATGCTGAGTAATGTTCTTGCGGGCATCGGGCGTGGGCAATTTACAACGTTAGAACAACGGGTAAGCCGCCGTCGTGAGATATTTAGCACATATAAAAATGAGCTGCAAAGTATAGAATGCCTCGAATTTAAAGATGATCTGCCGGGGACCTTCTCAAACCGATGGTTAACATCAGTAGTAATTCACCCAAATCCAAAGAACATAACAAGACATTCTATTTATCAACATCTTGCTGAAAATGAAATAGAAAGCAGGCCAATATGGTATCCGATGCATTTACAGCCGGCTTTTAATATGCATCCCTATTTTGGGGGTAATGTTGCCGAGATTTTTTTTAAAAACGGACTTTGCTTGCCTTCCGGAAGCTTGATGACAGACAATGAATTGCTAACTGTGATAGATAGAATCAAAGAGCTTTTTGAGAAGAAATAATCGGCTGATAATTTTACCTTTTTTTTTCAGGTTTGGTATAAGGGCAATGCCTGCAATGATTTCCACAGCAATACCCTCTTTTTTTTAGAAAATCTGCTGTAAAAACTATCAGACCTTCCTCATTTAGATAATAATCCTGTTCGTGTGAAATATTAGATTCAGAGATTATTTCACGCTTTGTTTCAAATGGATTTTCATCAGCAATACTCACTCCGCCAGTTTGTCTGTTATGTTCTCCATTTTTTTCTCAGTGTATTTCCCGGATTCTGTGTACGTAATTTTCCCTCTTGGGTCAACCACAAAAATATAAGGCAGGTCAGGATCTGACATTTTTAATGATTTTACATATTCCTTTATCGGCCCTGTATATAAAAGCACATATTTATACATAGAACTGTCCATACTTTCTCTTAATTTTCTCCTTACTGTTTCTACACTTACGCCTTCTATGCCACCGGTCATTGGAATGAAATACATTTTAGCCTGATATAAACTATTCCCCGCTATGCTTTCGTAAACAGGAACGATCCAGCTTACCATAGACTGTTCCGCTTTCATTGTTCTTAATACGCCAATGAGGGCAAATTTGCCATGTGCATCCAATGGTAAGGAAATGTTTTTCCCGTCCAGGGTGGTTCCGGTAATTTTCGGGAAGTCTGCGTTATCGTCTGGAAAAAAAGCCATTAACGATAAAAATGTAATAGAAAAAGCAAAAAGTCTGATTTTTGACATGGGTTCTGTAATAATTGAAATGTAATAAAATTTACGGCTAATATAAGATTTATTGATGAATGGGATCATATTTTTATCAAACTATGCTCTAAACGCCTGAAAAATTTTTCAACTTTTTTTTTGTAGTTTAATAATTAATATGTAGTTTTGGAGCATGGATATATGACACGTTTGCGAGTGATATATTTACAGATTTAGAGTATTATATTTTAGTATAAAGATTTCTTTTGGTTGGTTAGGGTGGGAGGAGCCTTCTTTTTTAAGGAGGCTCTTCTCTTTTTAGGACCTTTTAACTTTACGCTCCACATTCCTATATTTTCCACATATTTGCGCATGAAAAAGATATTTTCCTGCATTATTATATTGCTGCTTTTCAAAGCAATGTCAATAACTTCTTGTTATTCACAGGATTTCCCGAAAAACACCTTTCGAACCGCTGAAAATAAGATGTACTGGAAAAACAGGCCACCTTACCCGGGATACTGGCAACAGGATGTGCATTATAAAATTACAGCTGCGCTTAATGATAAAGCAGGCGTTGTTTCAGGGACTGAAGAACTGACCTATTGGAATAATTCGCCAGATACTTTGAAGGTTGTATATTTTCACCTGTATGCCAATTCGCAGGTGAAAGGGTCTTATAACAGTATGGTTTATACCGCAAATAAAATCCGAAACTGGTATGGGCAATATGAACGCCAGGGCAAAGGAATAGAAGTCACCCGGATGGAATCTGATGGTCAAAAGCTCAGCATGGTACTGGATAATACCATTTTAAAGGTATATCTTAATAAGCCGTTGCCGCCGAACAGTGACATGAAATTTAATATTGATTTTAATACGTATTTTGATGTAGGGAGTATTCGCCGAAGAATGAAAGTATTTGATCACAATGGATTAAAGCATTTTGATGGGGTACACTGGTACCCGCGCATCTCCGTGTATGACAGGAAAGAAGGCTGGGATGAAAACCAGCATCTTGACCATGAATTTTATGGTGATTATGGCACATTTGATGTTTCTCTTACCATGCCCGGAAATTATATCCTCGGTGCCACGGGTACCTTGTTGAATCAGGACCAGGTATTGCCGGCAGACTTGAGACAAAAACTTGATATTAAGAATTTTGCAAACAAACCACTGGGCGAAAAACCATCCGTTATCATTCCGGATGATGGTTCTACAAGGACCTGGTTGTTTCATGCCATGAATGTACATGATTTTGCATGGACGGCTGATCCATCTTATCGCATTGGCGAATCGAACTGGCATGGCATTAAATGCATTGCGCTGGCACAGGAAGAAGATGCCGGCAGATGGCAAACCGCGGCTGATTTTACGGCTAAGCTAATCGAAGTCTATTCAAAGGATTTTGGGATGTATGAATGGCCCGTAATAACGGTTGCCGATGCCAGAGATGGCATGGAATACCCGATGATTACACTTTGCGGTGGGATAAGTCCTGATTATGATTATGTTATATCACATGAAGTGGGGCATGAGTGGTTCTTTGGCATGCTGGGCAATAACGAGACGTACAGAGCCATGATGGACGAAGGTTTTACGCAGTTTTTAACTGCCTGGTCCATGATAAAAATTGACGGGCAAAACGAACTGCACAGTCCACCTGCAAGCCCCTATCTTCGAAGATATCAGCTGCCTCAGAACACCCTTGATGCGGTTTTATATAATTCATACCTGAGATCTGCCCAGGATCAGGATAATGTGACAATAAACACACATTCTGATTATTTTAACAGTGCTGTAGGGCATGGGGGAGGATATGGTCAGGTATATTTTAAAACCGGTACCATGCTGTACAATCTTCAATATGTATTAGGGGATACATTGTTCCAGGATGCCATGAAATATTATGTATCCAAATGGAAAATATGTCATCCCTACGTGGAAGATTTTGAGGATGCGATTATAGAATACACACATTATAATCTGAAATGGTTTTTCGATGCCTGGATCACTACCAATAAATATATTGATTATGGCATTATAGGTGTAAAAAAAGGCGATTCTACCGGAAAATATTCTATTATATTCGAAAGAAAAGGCGGTATCCAGATGCCCATTGATTTTACGGTTTATACCAAAGATGGCGGCAAATACAACTATTATATCCCCTGTTCTTACGATTCTAAATCCACAAAAGCCACTGCATTAAAACCCTGGATAGGTTGGGATAAATTAAATACTATATACACAGCCTCAGTTCAGGTAAAGGGTGAAATCAGCAATGTAGTCATTGATACCACCCATCGGCTGGCAGATGTGAATGAACTTGACAATTCTTTAAAATGTCCGGCAAAACTCAGTTTTGATCATTTGCTAAATAACAGTCCAGACAGGATGCATTATCTCATGCTATGGAGACCCGATCTCTGGTATAATGCCATAGATGGATTCAAAGTCGGCCTGCACCTGGAAGGAAATTATCTGGGAAACCAGAAAAGTTTCTCTGTTACAGCCTGGTACAATACGGGATTGTTGAACGATCAATCAGCATATAACAACGGGAAGAAAATTAAAACAAGCCCTGTTTCGGGTATTTTAAGCTACGCAAACAGCCTAAAGGCACTTGATAATAATCTTAGCTGGAATGTGTCCGGTCGTGCGCTGGATGGCCTCTATATGGGCAAAATCGGCATCAATAAACCATTGAGCAATAAATTCGATTTCAGCCTAAACTACAAAGCTATGATCCGGCCAGAGGTCAGCGATCTTGATTATTTGATTTTTCCAACCCAATGGCAGGCCGACAAATGGAATAATACTGTAAATGCCTCATTGAAAAAAGATTATGAAGGTTTTAAAAGTTGGGGTAATTATGTAATTAATCTGAAAACCAGCGGCCCCGGAAGCAATTTTAATTATTCTTCCCTGAGTTTTGAAGAAAAACACAATATATACCTCGGCAAACTGCTAATAAGAGGCAGGGCTTTTGCAGCTTATGAAGAGGGCAATATTCCATTAGAGTCTCAGATTTATCTTTCCTCTTCCAGTCCCGAAGATATGATGGATAACAAATATACCAGATCGGTAGGTTTCTTTCCAGAATCATGGACCGGCTATAGTAATATATCAAACCACTTTACCTATGGTGGTGGATTGGGATTGCGTGGCTATAGCGGCTACCTTGCACCTGAAAATGAAAATGGGAATCAGAATTTTACAAACAGCAGCAATGCAGGGGCAGCTTTGAACCTGGAACTTGATTTTACCCAATATTTCAATCTTCATCCGAAAACCATCAGCAATTATATATCTGTAAATCCTTATTTATTTGGAGATGCCGGAATTATAAACGCATCAGGGAATGAAAATACAATTTTATTCGCAAGTCCCAGAATGGATGCTGGAGCCGGTTTCATGCTCAACATCAAGAATTGGGGTGTATTCCAGAAAGTAAATCCACTTAGTTTTCGGTTTGATATGCCATTTTTCCTGAGCCGGGTACCATATGCAGATAACAGTAACCTGATGTTCAGGTGGATGGTAGGGGTGAACAGGGCTTTTTAAAACGAAAACAGGAAAAAATGCTGATCTTCCATTGTTGTCAATACAGCATTTTTGTCGCCTCCGGCCGGACCAGAAAAACTGCCGATATTATCTTCCAGTCCGTTGTTTTTTAATGCACTGATCCTTTTTTGCATATCCGGAGCGAAATAGGTGATCGCCTGAACGTTGAATTCCGTAGTCTCATGAAGGCCAAGCACATTGAGCCCATCGGATATGATTGACCAGGGATAAGGTTCTATATTTTTGCTCAGAACTTCAAATCCCAGGGATGTCCAGTATTCCAGTGAATTATCAAGGTTTTTCACGGGAATGGAAAATTCGCCGAATATTCCTAATGATTTGTTGGGGAATCTGCTAATATCTTTCATATCCTCGTCTTTCATGTATATCAGTTTATTATCAGGCTGATACATATTTTCAGGATTAAATTTCACCAGGTTGATCATTACCCCATCAGGTGTTGTAAATATGCCATGAAAGAAATTACCAGCCGCATCATTGGTTTGTTGCTCAAATACTATTCCGCGACTTAGGAGATAATCAACAGTTCGAAGCATATCGCTGCTAAAATATATGAGTCCCATATATTTCATGCCATCCTGTGTAAGCAGAATCAGGGAACTGTCATCCGTATATTGAATAAATGGTCCCGGAGTTTTGCCTTCAGCTATGCGCCTGAAACCAATTCTGTCATATACCAATGCTGAGGTTTCTAGGTCTTCAGTACCAATAGCGATTTGTGAGGCAGTGCCGAGTTTCATTTTGATATAAATCTTTAAAATTTTGTGTTCAAATTACGGTAATATATAAATAGTAAATTTCAGGGAGGATAATTCGATAGGAAGTTATTAATACCTACCTTAGCATATCAATACCCCCGCTAATGTCCCCAGAAAAACAGAAAATTTCCATTTTGCCACTGCTCAGCGTCAACTTTATCGGTAACCTGGGTTTCAGCATAATGCTTCCATTTCTGGTTTATCTTGTAAAAGAGTTTAAAGGGAATGCATTTTTGTATGGGGCATTGGGTGCAAGCTATGCGTTTTTCCAGATGATCGGCGCTCCTGTTTTGGGAAAGATGTCTGACTATTATGGGAGAAAAAGAATATTATTTATTTGTGAGGTTGGGACCTTTCTTTCCTGGCTTATTTTTTTTATTGCATTGTATCTACCTGTAAAACCCTTATTTTCTTTTCATTCTGCTGTTTTGGGCGATATGGTTTTCACTTTGCCGCTATTGGTCGCCTTTCTTGCAAGATCGGTGGATGGTGTAACAGGAGGCGATATCTCTGTTGCAAATGCTTATTTGTCTGATATTTCGAATGAGAAAGATCTCAAGAAAAACTATGGCAGTATGTCTGCCTCTTCAAATATCGGCTTTATTGTCGGGCCTATGCTGGCCGGAATACTCGGTGCCACTTCATTGGGATTGAAACTGCCGATTATAGTCACGGCATTAATTACCCTTATTTCCCTGTTTCTTATCGTTTTCGGACTGCCTGAATCTTCTAAAATTGTCCATAAATTTAATTTTGGGAAAGCCCCGATTGAGATCCCGGAATCTGAAATAAATATGAATACAAAACCCGGAATATTTTTTCTGATCAGGCAGAAAAATGTGGCCATGATGCTTGTTTTGTATTTCCTTATCTATCTCGGCTTCAATTTCTTTTATATTTCATTCCCATTGTATGCCAGCGATGGATTGAGATGGACTGTAACGCAGTTAGGGGTGTTTTTTGCATTTTTAAGCGGTTTGATGGTCCTGATTCAAGGGCCATTTCTTTCCGCTATATCCAAAAAAATTACAGATGCATGGCTCACTATCATTGGATGTATGCTTTTAACTGTCAATTTTATACTTATGATGAGCCATAACAATATCATAATCTATATCGGGGCAGTATTTTTTGCTTTTGGAAATGGATTGATGTGGCCTTCATTTTTATCCTTATTGGCTAAGATTGCCGGACATAAATACCAGGGTGCCATTCAGGGTATAGCCAGCAGTGCCGGTAGTATTGCAAGCATATTCGGCCTGATACTGGGTGGTGTTTTATACAATACGTATCAAGAAAAAACGTTCCTTGTGGCCGCAGGCATCATTTTTGTAGTATTCCTTTATTCATTCAGATTGCTCAAACTTACAAAGTAGGTAACAATTAATATTTTGAAGAATTAAGAAGATCAATAAACCAGGAATAGGAAGTGAATATATAGTAAAATAGAGATTTCAAACTTGATTATAATGTAACAACCTGTTATTTTAAACAATTGTATGCCAAATTTCTTCTGATTGCATTATAAAAAAATGATTAGTTTTGTCATGAAATATTCTTTGGGGAAGAATTAAAATTGGGGAATAAAGTAGAATACCGGAAATTGATTTGTGGATAAAATGAGCAAAACCAGAGTTTTGATTGTAGAAAACGAGCCACTTATTGCGCTTGATGTTAAGATGAGCCTGGAAAAACTTGGTTATGAAGTTATTGCAACAGTTGCCTCCTATCAGGATGCATTATCAAAAGCATATGAAATGAAGCCGGATGTAGCCCTGATGGATATTAATCTGGATGGAAATAAAGATGGCATTCAGGCTGCAAAAGCCCTGAAAGCGCATTATAATATTCCGGTAATTTTCCTAACATCATTAAGGGAATTTGAAACAATAAACAGGGCCAAAGAATCTGATCCTTTTGGTTATATCATCAAGCCTTTTAAAACAGATGATCTTCACTCATCTATTGAGATTGCACTTTATAATCACAACAAAACCACTAATCTACAGGGAAATCTGGATAAGTTTACAACAGCAATGAATTTGCTGGAAATGCCTGTTATTATCCTCAACGATACCGGGATGATAGACTATATTAATGGCCAGGTAGAACTGATGACGGGCTGGCGAAAAGAGAATAAAAAGGGTGCTTCAATCAATCAATTGCTCACAATAAATAATTCTCCTGCATGGCTGGCAATAGAAAAATGGAACCAGAGTTCAGAAACCACTCATATGGAATTTACTGACGATTCGTATCTGCTGCCCAGAAATGGGAAACCGGTACCCATAAAAGGCCATGTTCTATTTTTTCATACACCTGAAACAGGTGTTTCAGGGTATTTTATATCATTATTCCCGGTTTCAAATACGGATAAAATAAAGCATTTTGCACCGGATTCGATTCCGGATCTTGAAATTTCTGGCCAGGTAGTGGATGATTATTTCTTCCTGAAAGATAAATCAAGCCTTTACCGGATTCATATAGATCAGATCAATTACATCGAAGCTCTTGGGAATTATGTAAAAGTGAATACCGGTAAAAAAACCTACACAGCATTAATGCCCTTGAAAGAAATAGAGCAAATGCTTCCGCCACACCGGTTTTTCAGGATTCACAGATCTTTTATTGTGGCAATTGATAAAATCACGGCTATACATGCCTCTGAACTTCAGGTGGCTGATGCTACATTGCCAATCGGGAAAACCTTCAAGGATGAATTGCTGAGAAGAATTCAGGTAATATAAAAATGAAAAATTTAGCGGTTTGAAATTGAATTTTTAAGTTCAATTATTTTTTCATCGATGAGTTTTAAAGATTTATCTACTGTATTTTGAAGGGCAGATGATACCTCTTTCAAACCTTCCGGGTCAAAATTATATTCTTCCATTTCTAAAATGTTCAGAAAACTCTGCATCGTGGCAAATGGGTTTCTGAGACTATGGGCAAGATCACCTAAAACCTTAACAGCCTCATCTTTCCAGGCCTGACTATCTGCTTCATTTCCAGGTTTCTCTACCATATTAGATATCTATTTTAGCGTATCGGGCGTTTTGTTCAATAAAGTCTCGGCGTGGTGGAACATCATCACCCATCAACATAGAGAATACATGATCAGCTTCCGCCGCACTGTCGATACTAACTTGTTTTAGCGTCCTGAACTCAGGATTCATTGTGGTAGACCAGAGCTGTTCCGCATTCATTTCACCAAGTCCTTTATATCGCTGTACATTGATAGAAGCTTCTTTTTCTTTGTCACCACCTGTCAATTGGGTAATGGCATTGATTCTTGCTTCCTCATCAAATGCATACATTTCCTCTTTGCCTTTTTTGACAAGATAGAGTGGGGGTTGCGCAATGTATACATATCCATTTTCAAGCAATGCTTTCATGTATCTGTAAAATAATGTAAGTATCAGGGTCCGGATGTGCGAACCATCCACATCTGCATCCGTCATAATAATTACTTTATGATATCTGAGTTTATCAAGGTTGAGCATTTTATCATCATCAGTTGTTCCAATACTGACCCCCAATGCTGTAAACATGTTTTTTATTTCCTCATTATCATATATTTTGTGCTCAAGAGCCTTTTCTACATTCAATATTTTTCCACGCAGTGGCAGGATGGCCTGAAATTTCCGGTCCCGACCTTGTTTTGCCGTACCACCAGCTGAATCTCCTTCCACGAGGTATAATTCGCATTCTGCCGGATCGTTTGAAGAACAATCTGCCAATTTACCAGGCAACCCATTTGAGCTCATTACACCCTTTCTCTGCACCATTTCACGTGCTTTTCTGGCGGCATGACGTGCTGTAGCAGATAGAATAACTTTATTCATGATGATTTTAGCATCACGAGGATGCTCTTCAAGGTAATGTGAGAGACATTCACCAACTATTGTATCAACAGCACCCGAAACTTCAGAGTTGCCAAGTTTGGTTTTGGTCTGACCTTCAAATTGAGGTTCCATTACTTTTACAGAAATTACTGCCGTCAATCCTTCTCTGAAATCATCACCGCTGATTTCAAATTTCACGTTTTTAAGAAATCCTTCTTTCTCGGCATATCCTTTTAATACCCTTGTAATGGCGCGTCTGAAACCTGCTACGTGGGTTCCTCCTTCAATGGTGTTGATATTATTTACATAAGAATGCACATTTTCTGCATATGTATCTGTGTATTGAAAAGCCACATCAACGGGTACACCATATTTTTCGCTTTCAAATGCTATAGCTTCAGAGATGAGTGATTGTCTGCTATTATCAAGATAGGCAACAAATTCTCTTAAGCCACCCTGAGAATAAAAAGTTTCATTTCTAAAGGCACCACTGTCATCTTTCTCACGTTCGTCAGTTATGGTAAGTTTAACGCCCTTATTCAGGAAAGCCAATTCACGCAACCTGGATGCCAGGGTATCGAATTTATAAACAGTGGTCGTAAAGATAGTATCATCAGGCCTGAAAGTAATGATTGTGCCAGTGTCATTTGCTTCTCCAATCTCTTTTACGGGATGAAGTGGCTTTCCTTCAGAATATTCCTGTTGAAAGATTTTGCCGTCCCTGTGAATTTCGGCAACTAACAGCGATGACAAAGCATTCACACAGGAAACACCAACGCCGTGAAGGCCTCCGGAAACCTTATAAGAATCTTTATCAAATTTCCCTCCTGCATGAAGTACGGTCATTACAACTTCAAGAGCAGATTTTTGCTCTTTGGCATGGAAATCTACAGGAATGCCTCTTCCATTGTCAATTACTCTGATTGAATTATCTTCTAAAATAAAGACTTCTATGTTGTTACAAAATCCACCCAGTGCTTCGTCAATACAATTATCAACAACTTCGTATACCAAATGATGAAGGCCTCGTGCACCTATGTCACCAATATACATCGCCGGTCTTTTTCTTACTGCCTCAAGCCCTTCCAGTACCTGAATATTGTCAGCTGTATAATTGGCGGCAGATTCTTGATTATCAATATTTTCCAATTTTTTTCCCTTGTTTTTATTAATATGCGAAGATAACTAATAAGATTATACCAACCAATGAAAATTTATCATTTCTTGACCTTAATGAATAAATAAATACCGGAAAACTCTTATATATTTTGGTTTTCACTTTTGCTGTAAACAATGGAAATCAGCAGTCGATTTAAATTCTCTATTTGTGGTAAAAGCAATTGCTTTTCATCATTTACCAGAATATAATCTGCCATTTCGATTTTCATGGCATCTGGCCATTGTCGTTTTTCCCTTGCCATAACTTGCTCCCTTGTTGCATTATCGCGTGTCAGAACTCTTGCAATCCGGGTTTCACGGGGTGCTGCGACAGTTATGATCTTATCAAGTTCCTTGTAACTACCGGATTCAAAAAGTACTGCCGCCTCTTTCAGTATATATGGTGCGTTCTGAATCTGTACCCATTGATGAAAATCTGAAAATACAGCCGGATGTATTATGGATTCCAGTTTCTCCAGTTTTTCAGGGTCATTAAACACGATTCCGGCAAGTTGAATTCTATCAATTGATTTATTTTTGTCCAGAATCTCCGGCCCAAATTCACTAAGTATTTTTTCTTTTACCAGATCATCATTTTGCATCAGGTATTTTCCTCTGGTATCTGCATAATAAACAGGAATGCCGATTGTTTCAAATATCCTGCATGCAGTACTTTTTCCACTCCCAATGCTTCCGGTTATTCCGATTTTTAACATTTATTATGAATTCTGATATCTGGTACTGAATATATTCTAGGCAAGGATAATATTATTTATTGCGAATTCACTTTTTTTTGATCAGAAAGTCCACAAAATCCGGGTTCAATCTTATATTATATGTATATTTGGGCTGAGTAATCAATTGTACTTTAAGGGGTTCCCGATTTATTGTATCAATCTGACTTCCATCTACAATGGCCTGGAATTGCGAAGGGTCAATCATGGAATATTTATTTACCGGTACCTGATATATTACTGAAACTTTTACCGGGATTAACTGAAAGGTATCTGATAGGGGTTTATTGATCACCTGAACAGGTATAATGATTTTTTTTTCACTTAGCTGATATACAGGTATTTGAACTTTTATTATATCCGGGCTATAGGTAATGTTTTTAGGATCAGGGTCTTTTAGGTTAATATCATAATTTGATACCCTTTCAAGGTTCTTCATAATTTCACTTCTGGTATCTACATGGTCAATTCCTCTGAGAATAGAATCCGGGCCCGTTATTGTAATACTATCCGGTGTATATGAAATTTCACCCCCCAGACCAAACTGGTCTTTATAGCCGATATCGAGTTTCAGGCGAACCGGAACTTTTTTTGAGCCTTTTTCATCCTGTATTAGAGAAATGGTTTCTGGGTAAACATCACCTATAGTGATTTTCTGAGACATCAGCAGAGAAAACTTATCCTGTAAGGTTTTCACTATAAGTACATCAGTCTTCCGATAATCATTAAGATCAATGGTAATGGATTCAGCTTTCCGTTGATAATAATTACTCATCAGGTCCCAGCCTTTGGCTGTGATCATCAATTTAAAATTATCTGGTAATGGCCTCAGAAAGACCTTATCTTTGGGATAATTGATATACTTTGCAGCAACAATTATACTACTGGTGTATTGCTCATTAAGCGCAGTAAACAGCCATAAAACTGCTGCGGCTACAAAACACCACAAAAAGTTTTTCCACTCAGAGCGAAACCCTCTTTTTTTTGCCCTTGATGATGGAACTGGCAAAGCTTTCGCTATTTTTTAACAGGACTTTCTGTGGGCGCCTGGACAGCCTTGGTAAGATCCATTGATATGGAAGATTTTTCGAATTCCATTTTAATTCCATTGCCAACTTCTATGACAAAGGTCTTATCTTTTATTTCAGAGATTTTTCCATGAAGGCCACCTATGGTTACAACTTTCATTCCTTTCTCAATTTTATCCTTAAAATTCTGCTGGTCTTTTGCTTTCTTTTGCTGCGGACGAATCATAAAAAAATACATTACAACCAAAATAAGCGGAAAGGCAATTGCCATTGGATTGCTAAAAAATCCCCCGTTCGGGGCCGCCTGAGCTAATACTGCTTCTACTAAATATGTCATTTTTATTATTTTAATGGAGTTTCTTTAATATTTGATTTAATTCTTATGGTACTTATTTTTGGATTTGTATTTGCCTCAATGGTAATAATTTTAGTTACATTGCCGCTTTTGCCATTGCTATCAAATTTTACCCGGATATTGCCCTTTCCACCCGGTTTGATAACTTCCTTAGGCCATTCAGGTACGGTACAGCTGCACTGTGCATGTGCATCAGTAATAAGCAGATCACCATTACCGGTATTTGTAAAATCAAAGGTATAGGTCACAATATCGCCTTCATTTATTTGTCCAAAATCATGCTCAGATTCACTAAAACTTATTTTCGGCGTTTTTCCATTTTGTACTATATCTGTAGATAATGCATTGTTTCCATTATTACATCCTGACATGTACGTTAATGTACAGAATACAAACACATATAATCCAAAAAGCTTCATGATCTGCATGTTTTTGGGAAGATGATTTCTGATAAACATTATATTCAATTTGATTGCTGTTTTGCTAATTAATACATGTATTATTACCTTTCAATGATAATTCAGTACAAATATCCTTATTTAGTTTTTTATGAGCTTCCCTTCTTTGTTCAAATCTTTAAGAATAGCATCTAGAACACCATTTACAAACTTTTTACTTTGCGGTGTACTATAGGTTTTGGCGAGTTCTATATATTCATTAATTGAAACTTTCGGTGGAATAGTAGGGAAATTAATAAATTCACAAACTGCCATTTTGATTATGATCAGATCCAACAATGCTACCTGGTGAGATTCCCAATGTTCTGTTTTAGATCTAATGATCGTTTCTAATTTCGCATCCTCAGCTATAGTCTGTTTTACCAGTTCCTGTGCAAAAATATAATTCTCATCATCCTTATGACTTTGTGGCATCAGCTGCATTTTTTCGAGTGGAGCGAATGCGATTGCCTGAAGTGTTTTACTGGCCATTTGTCTAGCAATCTTCCTGTCATCCAGCCAGTTATAATACTCTTCTTCAAGATGTTGTTGAAGTACAGGGAAATTTGTGGTATAATGCCTGATAATAAAAGCCATGAGTTCAAAATCAGCTCCCGGATCAGATTCCGGAAGATTGATATAATCTTTATATACTTCCTGGTTTTTAAGATCTAAAAAAATCCTTCGCAGCATATCGTTTTCACCATTCCAAACAACTTTATTTTCTTTTAATGCTTTTTCAAAATCTTCGCTGTTCATCAGGTTTTGAAGAATAGGATTATTGAAAAGTTTCAGGCTGTTTTTAACATCCCTGTCATTTTGAATGTATCGGCTTTTTACCTCTTCATCGTAATGAACCATAAAACCGCCCAATTCCTTTAAAAACAATAAAAGATACAGATAGAGCTCGTAAAGTTTTCCTACGTTCTTATCTAAAATTTTTAATATCTGAGTGGCTCCTGTCTTATCATCTCTATCGTTATAATAAACATAGAGGGCTTGCATAACCTTTATTCGAATATGCCTTCTGTTTAGCATTTAGTTTTTTTCAACTGGATGAAATTAATAGTTTAGATGTATTCTACCAATAGAGTTTATCCGGTCTTCTGCCATTTTATTGGCCGCAAGATAGGTTGGAATATTTTCCTGTTTGGATTTTGCAATGATTTCAGAAGTTACATCATAGATTTTTTCGGCATGATTCAATGCGATTTCCCTTTTATAACCGATAAGTTCGGTATAAACATTGATAAGACCCCCTGCATTTATAAGGAAATCAGGCGCATAAAGAATACCCTTGTCCAAAAGCATCTGCCCATGGATGGTTTCATCTGCCAACTGGTTGTTTGCAGCTCCTGAAATGATAGAGCAGTTCAATTGTGATATGTTTTCCGTATTTAAGGTAGCACCCAGGGCACATGGTGCGTATATATCTATATTCTGTTTAAAAATATCTTCAAGTTGAATAACCTGAGCTTTATATTCTTTAGCCACTGAAATAAGGGCATCTTCATTTACGTCCGCAATCATCACCTGAGCTCCTTCTTTGGCTAATTTTTCAACAAGACTGCTGCCAACTTTGCCAATTCCCTCTACAAGCACCTTTTTCCCATTCAATGAATCATTGCCATATACTTCTTTGGCACATGCTTTCATCCCAAGATATACACCATATGCAGTAACTGGCGATGGATCTCCACCGCCACCTACTATTTCCGGAAGACCAGTTACGTGGTCAGTTTCCATTTTGATATATTCCATATCTTTGGTTGTAGTTCCAATATCTTCGGCTGTTATATATTTTCCATTAAGGTTTTCTACAAACCGGCCAAACCGACGCATAAAAGCTTCATTTTTTATTTTCCCTGCATCTCCGATGATGACAGCTTTAGCCCCTCCCAGATTAATACCGGATATAGCCGCTTTGTATGTCATACCCCTTGAAAGACGCAAAACATCTGTAATGGCATCTTGCTCATTTTTATAATTATACATTCGTGTACCCCCTAAGCCTGGGCCTAATGTAGTATTATGTATAGCGATAATTGCTTTTAAACCGGTACTTTTGTCCTGGCAAAAGACGATTTGCTCATAATCATGCTCCGTAAGTTTGTGAAACAATACAGGTGTTGTTTTGGCTTCTATATCATTAATCGTATTCATATAAAGGAGTTGTGTTTTGAGATGAATTTAACGGCAAAATTAAAACAATTTTATTGCAATCGGTTAGATGAACACATTTAAGAATCTGGGATCCCTTAAAGCGCTTAATAAATACCTGAAAAGATATCGAAAACTGCTTTTTGGAGGCATAATCTTCGTTATAGTATCCAACTTTTTTGCTGTTATTTCGGCAAGGGTAGTAGGTCATGCATTTGATGATATTATCACAAGCCTGAAAGCACATAAATATATAGGGAGCATCATTGTTAACAATGCCATTTTGATCATAGGAGCAGCATTATTAACGGGATTATTTATGTTTTTTATGCGCCAGACCATAATTGTCATGTCGCGAAAAATTGAATTTGATATGAAAAACGATCTTTATGATCATTTTCAAAAACTTTCCCTGTCATATTACCGCAGGCACAATACCGGCGACCTTATGGCAAGAATCACAGAGGATGTGAGCAGGGTACGCATGTATATAGGGCCGGCAATCATGTATGGAATTAACTTGTCTTCCCGCATTATTTTGTCTGTGATCATTATGGTTTCAGTTAATCCGAAACTTACTTTATTCGCATTACTGCCTTTTCCGTTATTAGCAGTTTCTATATATCTGGTAAACAATATTACCTATAATAAAGGAATGGGGATACAGAGACAACTTTCAACACTAACAACATTTGTTCAGGAAGTATTTTCGGGTATCAGGGTGGTTAAATCTTTTGCTTCTGAAAAAAGTGTTGAAGAACATTTTGAGCGGGAAGTGGATGAATACAGAATTAAATCATTGGGACTGGTACAGGTAGATGCATTTTTCTTTCCGGCAATTATATTCCTTATTGGCTTAAGTACATTAATTACTTTATATGTTGGTGGAAGAGAGGTTCTAAATGGAGAAATAACACCGGGCGTTATACCGGAATTTTTTATGTATGTATATCAGTTGGGCTGGCCCGTTGCATCTCTGGGATTTACAACATCGCTGATCCAGAGAGCAGCTGCATCGCAGCAGCGGATTAATGAACTCATGGATGCCAAACCGGAAATTGTTTCTGAAAACGGTAAAAAGATTGATTTAAAAGGAGATGTGGTATTTCAGGATGTTTCTTTCACCTATCCGGATACAGGAGTAAAAGCATTATCGCATATTGATATTCATCTAAAAGCTGGAAAATCTCTGGGAATCATTGGACGAACAGGTTCAGGAAAATCAACCCTTACAAACCTGCTTTTGCGCTCATACGATGCCAGTGAAGGCTCCATAATAATTGATGGTACGGATATTAAAAATATCGATCTGGGCGAATACAGAAAGCAACTGGGCTATGTACCACAGGATGATTTTTTATTCTCCGAATCGCTGGCAGACAATATATTATTTGGCTATAATAAACCGGAAAATGAAGATAAAGAGCGTGTGGCACATGAAAAAAATGAAATAATAATGAAAAGTGCTACCATTGCTGATGTATTTAAAGATATTGCCGGATTTCCTGATGGGTTTCATACCATGATCGGAGAACGGGGAATTACATTATCAGGAGGACAGAAACAAAGAGTAAGTATTGCAAGGGCCATTGTAAATGATCCTCAGGTACTTATCCTGGATGATTGTTTTTCTGCCATTGATACAAATACGGAAGCGCAGATTTTGCAAAACCTTTCAGAAGTGATGCACGGCAAAACATCAATAATCATCAGTCACAGGGTTTCAACTGTAAAAAATGCTTCACATATTATTGTGCTGGATGGTGGGGTAGTAGTGGAAGAAGGAAATCATGATCAGCTTATTGAAAGGCGTGGGTATTACTATACCTTATATCGCAAACAGTTGATGGAAAAAGAGATGCACGAAAGACAAAAGGCAGAATAAGAAGTATGGTTTTTAATGAGGTATAATTATTGCATGATTCCTGAAAATATTTTAGTTTTGGACTCGTTAACTCAAAAATAATAAAGCTATGTCAAAAGGACTTGAAAAGAAAAAAGAAGAGAAAAAGAAACCTGCTAAGACGGCTAAAGAAAAAAAGGTAGCCAAACAGGAAAAGAAAGCCGGGAAGAAGTAATGTCTCATTTACCATTTACCATTTGCCAATTATTGGTAAATGGTAAATGGTCTTTGATAACCTTACCTGTGTGTTTCCTCATTGCTGATCATGCTGAGATAGCTTTTATACCTTGAGGCATCTATATCACCATTATCAACTGCTGCCAGAACAGCACACCCCGGCTCACTCACATGAAGACATTCACTGAAACGGCATTGGCCTAAGAGTTTACGCATTTCAGGAAAATAGTGACTCACTTCTTCAGGCTGCATATCTATCAGGCCAAAGTCCTTTATTCCAGGCGTGTCAATAACATATGTATCATCATTTATAGCAAACATAGCCGCAAATGTGGTGGTATGTTTTCCTTTTAACGAGTAATTCGATATTTCACCGGTTTTAAGTTGTAATTCCGGTACAAGCTTGTTGAGAAGTGTCGATTTACCAACACCGGAATGGCCGGTAATAAGCGTTATTTTATGGAGCAGCAAATCTTTAACTTTATCAAGATTTGAATCTTTTTTTACACTCATGCCAAAACTTTGATAACCAATATCCTGATACATTTCGCTCATTTTAGCGAACTGATCAATTAATGCCTCATCATAAAGATCTGTTTTGTTGAAAACTATAGTTGCCGGAATTTCATAAGCTTCGGCAGTTACCAGAATTCTGTCAATAAATCCCTGGGATGTCCTTGGCTGGGCCAGAGTGGCCATAATAAGTACTTCGTCCAGGTTTGCAGCAATTACATGTTCCTGCTTTGATAAGTTACTGGGCTTGCGAATGATATAGTTGTCACGTGGAAGTATTTCTTTAATAACAGTGCTCTGACCTTCTTCATCAATATCAAATTCCACATGATCGCCTACGGCAACCGGGTTGGTGTTTTTCCGATCGTCAAGCCGCAATTTCCCTTTCATTCGGGCCTGATATATCTTGCCGTCTTCTCCGGAAATTTCGTACCAGCTACCTGTAGATATTCTGATAGTACCTTTCAAATCAGTTTTGGATTAAAAATGAAATATTTCATTATTTAAAACACTGCTTTTGCAATGGCCTTCGTGGTTTCAGATTTTCCCATTGTGTAAAAATGAATGGATGGAACTTTTTGATCAATAAGCTCTTTGCATTGCTTTATTCCCCATTCCACACCAATATCCTTTATCAGTTCATCATCCTTGCATTTATCAATGGCATCGGATAGCTCTGTAGGGATATCAATATGAAATATGCTGGGAAGCATGGATAACTGACCGCGTGTTGTTATGGGTTTAATACCCGGTATAATAGGAACATTTATTCCTGCAGCCCTGCAATTATCTACAAAATCAAAAAACTTCTTATTGTCAAAAAACATCTGAGTCACAATGTATTCAGCTCCGGCATCTATCTTGGCTTTCAGGTATTTAAGGTCAGACTGAAAATTGGGAGCTTCAAAATGCTTTTCAGGATATCCGGCTACACCTATGCAGAAATTGGTAGGTGCTACATCTTTCAACTCATCATCAAGATATTGGCCATTATTAAGTTTAACTACCTGTTTCAAAAGGTCTATGGCATAATTATGTCCGTTGGGTTCAGGTACAAAACTGCTTTCATTTTTAATGGAATCTCCTCTGAGCAGAAGAACATTATCAATACCCAGAAACTGGAGATCTATCAATGCATTTTCAGTTTCTTCCACAGAAAATCCACCACATATCAGATGAGGTACCGCGTCAATATGATACTTATACATAATAGCAGCGCATATACCAACAGTACCCGGTCGTTTGCGTACACTTACTTTTTCAAGCAACCCGTTTGGGCGGCTTCTATAAACAAATTCCTGTCGGTGATAAGTGACATCAATAAATGCAGGATTAAATTCGAGAAGCGGATCAATACCATCATAAATTGACTGAATGCTCTTTCCTTTCAATGGAGGAAGAATTTCGAAAGAGAATAGTGTTTCATTACTATTTTTCAGGTGATCTATAACTTTCATGAACAGGGGCCTCTTGTAATATTGCTAAAATGGTAGGCAAAGGTATAAAATGCAATTGATTGTTATGATGTCTCCAAAAAATGAAATGGTTCCTGTTTAATCTGAAAACAAATAACTGGAACACCTGTTTCTAACTTTGAAAACATGAAATTTGAATCAAATTTTTATAAATGAATAAAAAACCCATAGATCTTTCGGTGCCGGAAGAAAAGGCAGTATTGGTGGGCGTAAGTGTTCCTTCTGAAGAAGATTACCTTGTAAATGAGCATCTCGACGAGCTTGAATTTCTTGCAAAAACAGCAGGAGCAATCTCATTAAAACGGTTTACGCAAAATTTGCCTATGCACAATCCCAAATTTTTTGTCGGACCGGGTAAACTTGAAGAAATTTCGAATTATGTAGACAGTCATGAGGTAGATCTCGTAATTTTTGATGATGAACTCAGTCCGGCACAAATCAGGAACATTGAAAATGTGATAAAATGCAAGATACTTGACCGTAACAACCTGATTCTTGACATATTTGCGACCCGTGCACAGACAGCCCAGGCCAAAACGCAGGTAGAACTGGCTCAATGTGAATATATGTTGCCCCGCCTTACAAAAATGTGGAGCCATCTTAGCAGGCAGAAAGGTGGTATTGGGATGAAAGGACCCGGGGAAAGAGAAATTGAAACCGATAGACGGATTGTAAGGGAAAAAATAAAATTGCTAAAAGATAAACTTGAAAAAATTGATAAACAGAACATTACAAGAAGAAAATCCAGGGATGAAAAAGTCAGGGTATCCCTTGTAGGGTATACAAATGCCGGGAAATCTACTATCATGAATTCTTTGAGTGATGCAACAGTACTGGCAGAAAACAAGCTTTTTGCCACACTTGATACTACAGTGAGAAAGGTCGTTATCAATACAACCCCATTTTTATTGTCTGATACGGTTGGATTTATCCGCAAACTTCCGCATGCACTCATAGAAAGCTTCAAATCTACCCTCGACGAAGTAAAAGAGGCAGATATTCTTGTTCATGTAGTTGATATTTCGCATCCACAATATGAAAATCAGATGGAAGTTGTCCTTCAGACGCTAAAAGAAATCGGGGCAGGAGATAAACCGATTCTGACAGTTTTTAATAAGGTGGACATGTTTCCGGTAAAAGATGAAAATGATGCCACTGTTGAAGGCTTGAAGAATAAAATAGAATATCTGGATCGTTCTTATTTGTCATCTGGTAAAGAGACCGTTTTTATATCGGCCTCACAAAATGGAAACATGGATACATTGCGAAATAAACTTTATCAATGGGTAAGGGAAGCCTATCTTAGAACATATCCCCATAGCGTTAAGACCTATTACGATGAAAATTATTAAATCCTGCTGATATTGTTACAAAAGATCTTTTCATGCTAAATTGACAAATATCAGTGAAAAATAAAAGAGGCATCAAGGATATTATTCCTATCCAATCCCTAATTTTGCCGCTTTATTAAAACAATGATTTAAATAAATTATGGACCCAGTTGAAAGTCACGGCGCTAAATTCCTTGCAGATGTACATTATTACTTTGACAAGGCTGCTTCGCATACCAATTTGAGTGAGGGACTACTTACCCAGATAAAAGTTGCAAACAGTGTTTATAAAATGAAATTTCCGGTGAAAATCGGGGATAAAATTGAGGTTATTGAAGGCATTCGTGTGCAGCACAGCCATCACAAACAGCCTACAAAAGGCGGTATCCGCTTTGCAGAAACCGTTGATGAAGATGAAGTGCAGGCATTGGCTACGCTGATGACATTTAAGTGTGCAGTGGTGGATGTCCCTTTTGGAGGAGCTAAAGGCGGTGTAAGGATAAACCCTACGCAATACACTGTTGATCAGTTAGAAAGAATTACAAGAAGGTATACGACCGAACTTATAAGAAAAAATCTTATTGGACCAGGTATTGATGTTCCTGCTCCTGATTATGGTACAGGTCCGCGTGAAATGGCATGGATTGCTGATACATACGCGGCTATTAAGTATGAAGAAGCTGATGCATTGGCTTGTGTTACAGGGAAACCGGTAGGGCAAGGTGGTATAAGAGGCCGCAAAGAAGCAACCGGACTTGGTGTTTTCTTCGGTATCAGAGAAGCATTAAATGTTAAAAGTACAACAGATGCCCTGGGCCTGACAACCGGAATTGAAGGTAAAAGAATCATCGTACAGGGTCTTGGCAATGTTGGCTATCATTCAGCATTATTCTGTCAGCAGGGTGGTGCTATTATTGTTGGAATTGCAGAAAGAGAAGGTGGCATATATAATGAAAATGGACTTGATACAGATGCGGTATTTCAGCATAGAAATAATACAGGTTCAATTTTAAATTTCCCGGGTGCAAAAAGTTATACCAGCAGTGGCGAAGTGCTTGAACTTCCTTGCGATGTATTGATTCCTGCAGCTCTGGAAAATCAGATCCATGCAGGCAATGCCGGAAAAATTCAGGCTAAAGTTGTTGCAGAGGGTGCAAATGGACCTACAACCAAAGAAGCAGAAGAAATATTACTGGCAAGAAATATTCTTATCATTCCAGACTTATATCTCAATTCAGGTGGAGTGACAGTTTCTTATTTCGAATGGCTCAAAAATCTTTCGCATGTGCGTTTCGGAAGGATGGGAAAACGTCTTGAAGAATTGAATTATCGCAGGATTGTTGAAGCAATAGAAAGTCAAACGGGTAAAAGTTTAAGCCCTGCGCAGCGGCAGTTAATCATTCATGGCGCCGAAGAAGTAGATCTCGTTCGAAGCGGACTTGAAGAAGCTATGGTTTCTGCATTCCATGAAATAAATGAAATAAAACTCAGTAAAAATATCCCGGATCTGCGTACAGCAGCATTCGTGAGCGGCATCCAAAAAATTGCTGTTTCTTACGAACTGATGGGTATCTGGCCTTGATTTCGGCACAATTGTTTTAGAAAAATTATCCAAAGGGGTAGGAAATATTTTCTGCCCCTTTTTTGTTTTTATAAGCACTATATTATGCAAAGAAACATTTCCTGTGTGTGAAGTGATAGTTTGTATATTTTTGTATTCGATTCTATTGAATTAAGGAATGACATGAAATATTTTGGCATTGTTAGAATATTGTTTTTATCAGGTTTGTTTATAATCGGTTTCGGCATTAAAACATATAGTCAGATTACATTAGGGGCGGGTATTTCAGGAATGAAATATTATGACCAGGCAACTCAGAGACCTATTGCAGTTGGCCTGAACACAAATCTTGCCATTGAACTTTCGCCAAAAACGAGACTTGTTATAGAACCAACTTTCTTTGTGCCTGTATCATATTCTTATAATCAACAATGGAATATCTATAACATACCCAATGTGCAAACCAATGAACAACTCAAAACCGTGGAAGCAGCTGCTTTATATCAGTTTGATCTCATTGGGAACAATAAAGGGGGAGGCGTTCTATACCTCGCTGCAGGGCCGGCGTTAATGATCTATAATGCCAATGTAACCCGCGAAAATATTGCGAACTATAATTATTCCGGTAGTTTTCATGATTATATGTTTGATGCCAGGGCCGGCTTAGAAATTCCATTTCTTTTATTTTTTAAGCTCTATGGAGAGGTGGAAATTGTACCCAAAATAACCAGCGATTTCAAATCCAACCTTGTAAATTATACACCAAATGCCGGATCGGTAATGGCTGCTACGATAGGAATCAGGATTCATATATAGATAAAGAACCTGCATTTTGTTAAAAATAAAAACAGGATAAAGGACCATATATTTGGTTTTTTCGTAGATTTAACGTTGAAATTATTTCTATTATGTTAAATTTCAGGCTTATGAAAAGCTTTTATATCTTATTTTTCATAGCAATCATTGGCTATTCCTGCAGCAAAAGTTCCTCAACACCTGCACCCGTTTCTGCCTATAAACCTGTATTGATGAGCAAAAATGATTTGGTCCAATCAGTAAAATGGTTATCTGCTTCTGAATTGAATAACCCCGGATCATATCTGCTGAATGGTAATTTTCTATATGTTGTGGAAATGTATAAAGGGGTTCATGTTTTTGACAATAGTAATCCTTTGGTTCCGGTTAATACGGGTTTTATCAATATCCCGGGAATCCAAACCATATCCTTAAAAAACAACGCATTGTTTGCTGATAATGCAACGGATATTGTGGCTATTGACTTGAATAATACCAGTGGCGCAATTGTATTATCCAGAATAGAAAATGTGCTTCCTCAACCAGCCCCGCCTGATGGGTTGCCTCTTGATGGTCCTGTGGCTCAGTCAACTTGGCCAGCCAACACGGTTGTGGTTGGATACGAAAAACTTAAAAACTAAGGATTATGAAATATCTTTATTCCATATTGCTCCTTGGTTTTATCGTTACTTTCCCGGGTTGTATTGGTCCTTATCATCCTTATCCTAGCTCTGTTCCCGCTATTACAGATTCACTGAAAAGGAATTCCACCTCCTTGTCAAGATTTTCCATAGTGGGTAATACTTTATGCTGTGTTTCCAATTCATCTATTAAAACATATAATATTCAAAACCCTGGTTCACCTGTTTATCTTTCATCTAATAATATGTCGAATAGTATTTTATCCTTGAGGCCATTGAGGAACAATGAATTAATATCAGGTGATAAAAACGGCCTGAGCATAAATAAAATTACAACTTCAGGGATTATCAGTCAGATTGGGGCTATTTCATCTTCACAGTATTATGATCCTTATATTTTCATTGGCGATAGTTTATTTCTTGTTCAAACCAGAACATCTTATCAGGCTAACGCTTATCCTGATATTCTGTTTGTTTATAATGCTGCCAGCCTTTCAGTACCCAAAATCGCTTATAGCAATCTATTGCATTATCCCAAAGATATCAGTTGCGACAGCAGCAATCATCTTTTTGTATGCGACAGTGGCCTCAAAGTCTTCGATGCATCCATAGCTTCAAAAATATCCCTGATTAGTCATTTCAAATCGGATGCAAACAGGGTTTTAGCATACAATGATAATTTATTTATTATGGGCAATACCGGCCTTTTCCAATACCGTTATACTGCCGGCTCTTTAAATCTCATCAGTAAAATCAACATTGTTCCCGTCCCATAAAGACCCTCAGAAGTATTGAAAAAGGTTGTTCTCATATTATTTATTTTGTCACCGCTGTTTTCAAATGCCTTACTTTACAAACACGACAGCGCACAATGGAATTTTTCAATAACACCTCAGTACCTGTATACCAATTGTGTCAGATTCGATATTGAGAAATGTCTGCCCGGCAATAACTGGATCGGGCTGGGGCAACAGTATTTTTATGGCAATATCAATACTGATAATTCGGCCAATGGGCCTTCATCTACTGTTTCTAAATATAATACTGCCCACAAACCTGATGCCCTCAGTGGTGCCGGTTTTACAATTGATGACAAGATATTCCTGCATCCCTGGCCACATCAGCCTTATTCAAACTTCTTTTTCAATTTCGGTATTTCCTATGCACGAGAGAATATTAATTTTCAGGACAATACATGGGTTTCTTCTGTAGAAAATGGTCTTCAATATTATAATTATGCCATAGCAAACGGAAATCTCAAAATTGACGATTACACGTTTTTTATTGCATTTGGTGACGCCGGTGCCATTGGCGATTTTCGGCTGAATATTATCCTGGGCGGCGCTTTCCAGACTTCAAATACCGCTAACAGCGGATTGCCTGCAACCGACCGGAATTACAATCGGAATATCTTTGATTATCAGTACAATGGCATTTATCCAATGTTGACTTTTCAATTGGGATACCTGTTCTGATCCGTAGCTGCTTTTCAACAGAAACTAATACCTGTAGCTATCCCCTTTAAATGGCCCCTGTACCGGTACGCCGATATAATGCGCCTGTTCTTCAGTTAATACATCCAGTTCCACACCTATTTTCCCAAGGTGCAAACGTGCTACTTTTTCATCAAGATGTTTGGGTAGTACATATACCTCATTCTTGTATATTGAAGCATGCTGCCATAGTTCCATCTGGGCCAGTGTCTGGTTGCTGAAGGAGTTCGACATCACAAATGAAGGGTGCCCTGTAGCACAGCCCAGGTTCACCAAACGTCCTTCTGCAAGAACAATGATCTCTTTGCCGTCCACAGTGTACATATCCACCTGAGGCTTGATGGTGTCTTTGGTATTGCCATACTGGCCATTAAGCCAGGCCATATCTATTTCATTATCAAAATGCCCGATATTGCATACGATGGCTTTATCTTTCATTGATCTGAAATGTCTTTCGCGGATGATACCGGTATTGCCTGTAGCAGTTACAACAATATCAGCTCTTTTTACGGCATCGTCCATTTTTTTCACTTCAAAACCGTCCATTGCGGCCTGCAGCGCACAGATGGGATCAATTTCTGTAACAATAACACGCGCCCCTGCACCTCTCAACGATTGTGCAGATCCTTTGCCTACATCACCATACCCGGCCACAACCGCTACTTTGCCGGCCATCATGATATCTGTAGCACGGCGAATAGCATCTACAAGCGATTCCTTGCAACCGTATTTATTGTCAAACTTAGATTTTGTAACACTATCGTTCACATTTATGGCAGGAACCGGCAATGTGCCGTTTTTCATCCTGTCGTACAAACGGTGCACACCTGTTGTGGTTTCTTCAGAGATCCCTTTTACATGTTGAACCAGCTCAGGATATTTATCCAGAACCATATTGGTAAGGTCACCACCATCATCCAGGATCATATTTAATGGCTGACGGTCAGCCCCAAAGAACAATGTTTGCTCAATACACCATTCATATTCTTCTTCCGTCATGCCTTTCCATGCAAACACAGGTGTACCGGCAGCGGCAATAGCGGCAGCGGCATGATCCTGTGTTGAAAAGATATTACAGGAAGACCATTGTACTTCAGCGCCGAGTTCTTTAAGGGTTTCAATGAGGACAGCCGTTTGAATGGTCATGTGCAGGCATCCTGTGATCCTCGCACCTTTCAGGGGTTGCGAAGCACCATATTCCTTTCTGATGGCCATTAAGCCCGGCATTTCTGCCTCGGCAAGGGTGATTTCTTTGCGGCCCCAGGCTGCTAATGAGATATCTTTTACTTTGTAATTGACTTTATTTTCCACGACAGTATCCATATTATTTACGGGGTTATTGTTTATAAGTTGGTGCAAAGGTAGTGATTGGAATTACGAATTACGAATTATGAATTATGAATTGTGCATGGCACCAAATCTAAATCCCGATTCCAGAATTCTTGTCTTTCCTGAGAATTCAGTGACAGGATTATCTTTAAAAGCCCTGTTTCTATTGTTTTTCTGTTGATAAATTCGCCCAAAAACCTCATTTTGAATATTATAGATTGATATAACAATGTTTTTCATTTTTTTCATTTTATAACTAGTTGATTTTCTTTTAATTTAAAGCGAACGCGCTGACAAATATCAATAGATATCAATCCCGTACTTTCCGGATCAATAGCAAATGCCAAAAAACGCTTGTCCTGAGATCATAATTGCAGTTTTATCTTTTTCATTTTACCCGTCTGTCCGAATCCCGAATCTTTCAGGAGGCGGAGTCAGGAGGGCCTTATTCCTTATCCCTGACCCCTGTATCTACATACATAATATAGCGAAATGCCCAGGTGGGTGGATCCTTCGAAAAAATATATTTTAACTCATATTATTTCAATGCATTGCAAGCGAAAATATTTTTCAAAATGTTTCACTTTTTTAGAAAAGTGTAGTAGCTGTCGTCCCCGCTCGTGCTCAGTGTATAGCGAAGCGGCCACTGGGTGCGGGCAGAATAAGGCGGTCTATGACCGCAGGATTTGCAAATTTCGCCCCACAGGGATGTTCTGAAAAAGTGCTCTTCGGAATTTGCAATTCCGAAGCACTGAGTATAAGGATTTGCAATCCGCTTTTAATACCTTTGAATTTCTAATCGAATAACTAAATATGGGACTGAAAAATTCAATTGATATTTCCGCCCTTGTTGGTGTTGTCACCAACAAGTTTTTTTCAATACCTTTGATACGCTATGTCTTATGCCGCTTTGCATAACTACCCACAATTTTTAATATAGAGATGATTTTTGACGATGAGTGTTTACTCGCGCGTAGACTTGTTGGTGACAACACCAAACAAGGGCGGTTTTTGATTGATGGGGGTTCATGGGCGGAACACCAACGAGGGCACAAATAGGACTTACCCCAAAGATAAAATAAGATGAAATTTATACCATTCATGTTAATATCCATTCTCATATCAAGTAAACTACCGGATAAAAATGAAGTAATGCAAAATTTTCAATGTGCATCAATAAACATTTATAAGTTAGAAGATATTTCTCTTCAAACGCATAGCAAAAGAATCCTATTGGAACACCAATTAAGAAGTGGAGATACAATTGTCTTTCATAAAGAAGCATATATGCTAAAAGGGCAAGATACGTATGATACGTTTATCAATAAAGGGGACAAATGGTACCAAATCAAAGAGGGTTACGCATATAAATTTTTTGATTCCGATTCAATTCAACTTAATAAAACAACTGATACGATTAATAATTTCAAGCGTATGCAGGGGTTTTCGCTGACCTACAATAATTGTTTTACTTACAAATTACTTAGGAACTTAGGAGATAACAAATATATGTTTGCACGAAAATTTAAGCTTAGAGGTCAAAAAAATAATGATACGTTATTGTTCAATTCTAATTTCGGGTTTTATAAAGAAATTGGCCATGATTATGACTATGGAATTATGACAACAACACAATTAATTAGGACAATATCTTGTGAGAAGCCCGATTCTTATATTAAGCAGCAGGCAGATTCAATCTCAAGATCATTTACCAAATAACATATTATAGTTTGTTAAAAAGGGTAAGCAATTTTTCAAGGGCACAAAAGTGTTTTCCGCCCTTGTTGGTGTTGTCACCAACAAGTTTTTTTCAATACCTTTGATACGCTATGTCTTATGCCGCTTTGCATAACTACCCACAATTTTTAATATAGAGATGATTTTTGACGATGAGTGTTTACTCGCGCGTAGACTTGTTGGTGACAACACCAAACAAGGGCGGTTTTTGATTGATGGGGGTTCATGGGCGGAACACCCCCTCCCCGGTCTGTCTCCTGACAGACCGGAATATTCTGATAAATAATTCATTTGATTATGATTCAGTATCCAAATCTATCCTTGTTTTACTTATAATGCGGAAAGTTAAATATTATTTTTATTATTCGATCCTGAAATAAGTTTCGGTCTGTCGGGTGACCGGGGAAAAGATCCTGAGATAAGTTCCGGTCTGTCGGGAGACAGACCGGGGAAAGGGAGATAGAACGGGGAAAAGAGAAAACTTCAGTCTGGAGACTGTTACATTCTGCCCGCACCCAGTGGCCGCTTCGCTATACACTGGTCGCGAGCGGGCGAGCAGAAGTTTTGTTTTATAAATGTTTCACTCGCGTATAGCAATTCTTTGCGCTCTTTGCGAAAAACTTAGCGTTCTTTGCGTGAGACTTTTTATAAATTTAGTTTGTTTTGATTTTAACTCCTGATCCGTCCTTTGAAATTTGAAGATTCACCGGGTTTTATAGCCATAAATGATTGGTTTTCCGGTCAGAACTGGACGCCATTTCCTTTTCAGCAGGAGGTATGGGAGGCATGCTTATCAGGTAAAAATGGCCTTTTAAATGCACCGACAGGGAGTGGAAAAACCTATGCCCTCTGGATGCCGGTACTTATGGATTGGATCAACAAGAACCCGGATAGCTATAAAACAAAAACCCATAACGGCCTGCAATTGCTTTGGATCACGCCGCTAAGGGCATTGACCAAGGATATCCGCAAATCCATGCAAACGGTTTGTGACGATCTCGGGATACCCTGGGCCATAAAAATCAGGACATCTGACACTTCAGCCGCAGATAAAACACAGATGGGCAAACAGGCACCGGAGGTATTGATAACTACACCTGAAAGTCTGCATGTAATGCTGGCCCGGAAGAACTATGCTTCCATGTTTAAGAATCTGAATATGATCGTCATTGACGAATGGCATGAATTGCTGGGCAGCAAAAGAGGCGTGCAGGTAGAACTGGGTTTGTCAAGACTGCGTGCCATTTGTCCGGGTTTAAAAACCTGGGGGATATCTGCCACTATTGGAAACCTGCCCGAAGCGATGGATGTACTGGTGGGAGCGGAGGCTGATAAAAATGAACCGGTTATTATTAAGGCGGATATTGAAAAACTATTGAATATCAGTACAATATTACCTGAAGAAATAGAGCGCTTTCCATGGAGCGGGCATCTGGGATTGAATATGGCCCAACATTTAATACCCATTCTGGAACAAAGCCGCTCTACACTGATATTCACAAATACCCGGGGTCAATCGGAAATATGGTATAAAAAGCTGCTGGATATATACCCTGATCTGGCCGGGAATATCGCTATTCATCATGGTTCGCTGGACAGAGATGTGCGCGACTGGGTAGAAGATGCCATACATGAAGGAAAGCTCAAAGTGGTTGTGTGCACGTCGAGCCTCGATCTTGGGGTAGATTTTGCCCCGGTAGAAACTGTTATCCAGATCGGAAGTCCGAAAGGGGTTTCCCGCTTTCTGCAGCGTGCCGGGCGCAGTGGGCACCGCCCGGGCGTAGCCAGCAATATTTATTTTTTGCCTACCAATTCTCTTGAACTGCTGGAGGCTGCTGCCTTAAAAGAAGCCATCAGGCAAAAGATTTTTGAAGACCGCAAGCCTATGGACAAACCCTATGATGTCCTGGTGCAATACCTGGTAAGCCTGGCGGTATCTGATGGCTTTTTTGCTGATGAATTATTCGCGGAAATAAAGCGCACATATGCCTATAAAAACCTGACTGTTGCTGAATGGAATGAAGCGCTGGATTTCATAAGTACCGGTGGAGAAACACTCAGGCAATATAATGAATACCAAAGGGTTGAAAAAACAGGAGATTTTTATAAAGTTACAAAGAACAGGGTTGCTTTGCGTCAGCGATTATCCATTGGTACTATTGTAAGCGACCCTATGATGCGTGTACAATTTTTAAGGGGATCAAATCTTGGCTCGATAGAAGAATCCTTTATTTCCAGGCTCAATACGGGTGATATATTCTGGTTTGCCGGCAGGGCACTGGAGTTTGTAAAAGCCAAAGATATGATTGCCTATGTGCGCAAAACGAATCGAAAAAGCGGCATAATCCCATCCTGGCTGGGCGGCAGAATGTCATTAAGCAGTCAGCTTTCAGCAATGGTCCGCAGGAAACTGAATGATTTTAATAACGGGGAAATAAATGATGCAGAGATCGTGAAGCTGCTTCCCTTATTAGACCTTCAGTTGCAATGGTCGGCCGTACCGGAAGAAGACGAACTCCTGATCGAAAAAATTAAAACCGGTGAAGGCTATCATATCTTCATATATCCCTTTGCCGGTAGATATATTCATGAAGGTCTTTCTACGCTTATCGCTTTCAGGCTTGCACAGCGCCAACCTGTAAGCTTTTCGATAGCCATGAATGATTATGGATTTGAATTGCTTTCCGATGAAAATGTGGATATTGAACATGCAATAAAAAATGGTTTATTCAGCCAGGAATACCTAAGGGAAGATATTTTGCAAAGTGTGAACGGGACAGAAATGGCGAAAAGAAAGTTCAGGGAAATAGCCCAGATATCCGGGCTGCTTTTTTCAGGTTATCCCGGGAAAATGAAAAAGAACAGGCATCTTCAGGCATCCTCGAGCCTGTTGTTTGATGTGTTTAAAGATTATGACCCGGATAATCTTTTAATAAGGCAGGCCTATACCGAAGTGTTTCGATACCAGCTGGATGAAGAAAGGTTGCAGGAACTGCTCGCCAGTACCGGCAAACAAAAAATAAAAATCACCAACCCGGAAAAACCTACGCCTTTTGCATTTCCGATCATGGTAGACCGGATGCGGGAAGCCCTGACTTCCGAAAGGCTTGAAGACAGGATCTTAAAAATGAAACTGGAGCTTGAAGAGAGCTGAGAAACACGACGGGGGCGTAGTAAAATCATTCATTGTAAAAGTAAAAAAGGGCCGATGGGCCCTTTTTTTTATGTAGCGAGGACGAGAGTTGAACTCGTGACCTCAGGGTTATGAATCCTGCGCTCTAACCGACTGAGCTACCTCGCCAAAAATCGAGGTGCAAATATAAGATAAATCGGTTATGAATGCATTTCTATCTTAAAGTTGAAGGCGTTTTTTGGTAAATTATCTTCTGCTTTTTAATAAAGCTGCTACTTTTTTATAGATATCTTCCTGGGCATAAAACCCTGAAAACTGGTCTGCTCCCGGACCTTTTGCAAATACCGGAGCCATAGCTGTGGTTGCCTTTTTGCTATGCCAGATAATATCTGGATCTGATTTAGGACTGATATTTGTACTTTTAAGCTCCAGACCTCCGCACTCGAAATTCCCTATGACCAGTATAAGTGTCTGCCCTCCCGATTGCTCGGTGAGAGAATTGATCATTTTATCAAGATCCAGCATTTCTTCCATGAGGAAAGCCGTATTGTTGAGTGAATCTGCTTCCTCAATTTTAGAATCGTCTATCATAATAAAACTACCTCCCGAACCCATTAATGACTGCATGGCAAAAAGGGCAGATTTAGTAAGATAATCTTTGCGGGCACTGGCTCTGAATATTCCTTCTTTTTCCAGGATGGCAACGGTTTTACCAGATGTAGGTCGGTTGAGCCCTGACAATTTCAGTTCGGTATTGTATCCTTTTGTTTTAAATTCTTTGAAGAGATTTCTTCCATCATATCTTTTATCAAAATATTTACTGCCGCCCCCAATGATGATATTGAGATCAGAATTAAGATAATCCAGCGCAAGAGCTTCGCCGTCTTTTTTATCAGGATGATCAAAAACATAATTTTTTGCTGCTCTTCCGGTCACCATTTCTGTCGTAATGAAAGCTGTTGTCATTTTTTCTTCACGGGCCAGATCAAAAAAAGTTCTGATTTTATCTTTGGCAGGATTTTCAGATCTATTGGTACCAATGGCTATCGACATGGTAGAATCATTTGGCATTTTTCCATTTGCAGGCCAGGGTTGCGAAAACCCCAATACCGGAAATTTTGATAAAATAAGGGGAGAACCTTTTTTAAGTGTTGAGGCTTGTAGTTGATTTAAACCTGTTCCGCTTGCAATAATGATAATAATATTTTCAGGGGCTCCGTTTACAGGCACCGTCTTTACGGCTTGTGCGTTTACAAATAGCGCATTGAGTAAAAAAAGGAGGATAAAAGAGATCTTTTTGTGCATTTTTTGTTTCGTTATATTTCTAAATGAGCCGGTAGCATTTACCAGGCAATGCCTTGATAATACCTTTAAATTCCATGTCAAGCAATAAGACGGAAATTTCAGACAATCCGTAGCCTGTATGTTGTGTTAAATAATCCAATTCTGTTTTTTCTCTTTCCTTGAGCAGGTTTATTATGGCCAATTGCTCTAACGGCAATGATGCATATTTATTGGTATAAGGTACGGGTTTTTCCAGACTTTTCTGCCAGCCCAGGAAATAAACAAGATCTTCAACATTTTCGATGAGATAAGCCTTATTTACTTTTATCAGATGATTGCATCCTGAAGAGTATTCATCACCTACACGACCGGGAAAAGCAAAAACTTCCCTGTCGTATGAACTTGCAATTTCAGCCGTGATCAATGCGCCTCCAAAGCGGGTTGTTTCAATTAAAACCACACCATCTACCATACCGGCCACAATCCTGTTTCGTTCCGGGAAATGTTCTCTGTCGGGCCCTACGCCCGAACAGTATTCGGTGAGCAATCCTCCCTGATCCACCATTTTTACAGCAATAGACCTGTGTGCTGCCGGGTATATCTTATCAAGCCCATGCCCCAATACACCTACCGTTGACATGCCATGTGCCAGTGATGACTTATGGGCATAATAATCTATCCCATAGGCAAGCCCACTAATAATTAATGGATGGTACGGGATAAGGTCATTGATCAATTTTTCACAGATATTTTTGCCATAATCAGTAGCTTTTCTTGTTCCTACTATGGCAATAACACGACCCTGGTTCAGGTTTGCATTGCCTCTGTAAAATAACAGTACAGGGGCATCGGCAATTTCTTTGAGCCTTGCAGGGTAATTTTCATCGATAAAATACAAAGGCTGAATCTGATGTTTTTCGATAAATGCCATTTCAGATTCGGCCGCATCGAAATTGCTGAATTTTAAAATGTTGTTTGCAATCTTTTCACCTATGCCCGGTATTTTTAATAAATGATTTTTCTTTTGCTCAAAAACCGCCTTTGGGCTTCCGCAATAAGCAATCAGGTTTTTTGCAAGTACATTACCCACATTGGGCACTTTCATTAATGAAAGCAAGTACTTTAGATTTTCTTCGTGCATTTGAAAAGTTAGGTATCTTTACAGCGATAATTGCAGCGAATATGCGGATTTTTTTTAAAGCTCTCTTTTATATTCTCGTCCTTTTTTACGCTTCGGCGCATGTACATGCTCAAAATATTCTTTATAAGTGTTTTGTGATAAACACGCATCACAACCCATTACCGGGTGTCAGCCTTTTTGTTTATGGTGATCATGGTACTGCCTCAGATTCAAATGGTAAAATTTTATACAGGATAAAATTGCCTGCCCGGTTAAAATTCTCATCGCTGGGGTATAAAACGAGAGAATTGAACATCATGCAGGTCAATCCGGATTTTGATACCATTATTATGGAGGATGATACTAAAATAATGGGTGATGTGGTAGTAACCGCCAGCAAACATGGCCAGAATATAAACGAAGTAAGCCAGAGTATGGAGGTGGTGAAACAAAATTTTCTGGTAGAAACACAAACTACGCAAATGGACAAAGTCCTTGAAAAAATACCGGGTATCGTGGTTCAGAAAGATGAAGTTTCCATACGCGGAGCAAGCGGATTCAGTTATGGTGCCGGAAGCCGGGTGATGGTAATGCTGGATGACATGCCCATTCTCAGCGGAGATGCCTCAGACCCACGATGGGATTATTATCCGGTGGAGAATATTGGCCAGGTTGAAATATTAAAAGGCGCCTCGTCAGCATTATATGGATCTTCAGCCATGGAAGGGGTTATAAATATGAAAACGACCGTTGCTGCAGACACGCCGTATACCATGGTCAAAATTTACGGTGGTTTTTACGATCATCCTCAAAAAATTGATACGGGTTTCTGGGCCAGACAAAAAAATCCATTAATGATCGGTGGTGTTACCGTGGCGCATCGTGAAACATTCGGCCCTTTGAAAATGACTGCGTCCGCAACCTTCAGCAATGATGATGGATATCGGCGGGGAGATAATTCCCAGATTTCCAGGGCTAACCTGTTTTTACAATATACACCGATCCATGACAACCGCTTTGTTATCGAATTCAGTGCCAATGGCATGGAAGACAATGGTCAGCTCTTTTTGTTTTTTGGAAACACGAGCGATCCTTATGTTCCATATCCGGGTACTACTTCTACTTATAATTATTTCAGATGGCATACAGATCTGTCTCTTAAATTTTATGCTACCGAAACCAGCAAACATATTCTAAGAACACGGTATTATACTACGATCAATGAAAATACTACCAACCAGAGCTCTACAGCCCATGTCTGGTTTAACGAATATCAATATCAGAATCAATTATACAAAAGCGGTTTATCACAAACGGACCTGACTGCCGGAGCTACCTATACACAGACAAGGACATTAAGTGACAGTTTGTATGGCAATCATGGCGGCAATAATGAAGCTGCTTATCTGCAACTTGACCAGAAATTCGGGAAACTAAATATTAATGTGGGTGGCAGGGTAGAAGCGAACAAAACAGATACTTTAAAACTGGATTATGCCCCGGTTTTCAGAGCAGGCATTAACTATCATGTTGCCGAACAAACTTATCTGCGCGCTTCATACGGACAGGGATTCAGGTATCCAAGCGTGGCAGAACTATATGCGCATACAACTTCAGGGGCCATAAATATCATTCCGGACCCAACTTTAAACCCGGAAAAAGGCTGGAGCAGTGAAGCTGGTATCCGCCAGGTATTTGGTATGGGAGGTATCAAAGGTTATGTAGATGCTGCAGGCTTTTATTCCCAATACAAAAACATGATAGAATATATATTCAACTGGTATCCGCCCACTCCTACAAGTGCATTTAATTTTAAGGACGTCGGTTTTAAAGGTTTGAATGTCGGAAATACACTCATTGAAGGATTTGAGATCAGTACCGGACTTGAAGAACAAATAGGAAAACTAAAAATTTCATTTCAGGGAGGATATACTTATGTATTACCTTATAACCGTGATTCTGTTGGCAAAAAACTATCGGAATCTTATCACGAATATTTAAGTTTCAGACATAAAAATATGGTCAAGGCCAATTTAGAACTGACCTATAATAAATTTGGAATGGGATTTTATAGTTTCTACAACAGTCCTTTTCTCAATATGGATCAATTTTTTATTTCACTCATCAAAGGCCTGAACCAGAATAATTACTGGATGCAATATTCTTCAGGATTTGTTGCTGACCTGCGAATCAGTTATAAACTGAGCCGAAAAACCAATTTATCCGTTTTTGCAAAAAATGTATTCAATAAGGAATATATGGAAGTACCCGGAAACACCAATGCACCCAGAAATTATCAATTGCAAATGGTTTGGGAATTTTAGAGCGCTGATTTCAGAGAATCAGTTCATTATATGCTTTTCAAGCATCACATTTCTGACATCAACAACGTTGTCTGAATAAGAATCCACTTCGTTTTCGATATACATGCTTAAACCATGTTCTACAGCAGACCAAAGCGGGAATGATCTGTTGATATGCATAAAATGTGCGCTTTTATCCTTTAGTGAAAATCTAAAATATAAATGGCTCATTTTCTGACTGGCTTCCTTATCATCAAGTGAAATAGAATAGCGGCAAAAACCGTTTCCTAGGTCATTTTCAACGATTACAATATCTTTATAGCGTAAAGCAGTTTTTCGCTTATAGATGGGCAGATCATTATCGCTTGAACAGACGACTCTGCATTCCACAGCACGTCGGCTTTGAGGAATAGAGCCCATATTGGTGCCCTGGAGATATATAGCCAGATCTGTAACGATCCCTTTTTCTTCATAAAAATAAGCAGATACACCTTCAGCAAATGCAACGCCTTGCCCATGTGCCACAATCTGTAACATATTGCCGCAAACCAGAATATTGTTCTGGATAATGCCTTCGTTTTCCTGTGCAAAAAGATAGCCCTCTTTAAACCTGGCCAGTGGGGAACTTATGGCTTTTATCTCAGGATCAATGAATATCCAGTTCCAGTCTTTTAACACATAGCCTGCGGCACTAAGGTTCTTCCCCCAGTAGGCACGACCAGGTTTTGGTGTTATTTTAAACATCCTGGCAGGTTTTCCGCAATATCCGTTAATCCACAACATAAGTTCTCTGATACTAAGACGAAAATGAATGGGAAAGGTTAGGCAATTTACAAAATATTTTATGTGTTTCTCATTCTTCTACCCAATTGTGCAGTTCTTATCAATAATATTCTGCATAAATAAGTGTATAGTAAGCGGGTATGTACATTATGATTTTGTTAATAAAACTGATTGTGATTATAATTGGTTTCATTGGATTTAGCATTCTATCTTTGAATCAAATTTCATTTAATGAAAAAAATACTCATTACAGGAGGTGCGGGATATATTGGCTCACACACTGTTGTCGCACTTATTGAATCGGGTTATAACCCTGTTATTCTGGATAATCTTTCAAATTCGAGAATTGAAGTTCTCAATGGAATTGAAAAGATTACCGGCAAAAAACCGGAATTCCATAATATAAACCTTACAGACAAAGTTGCACTGGATGCCTTTTTTGCTAATAATCATGACTTTGGAGGCACTATTCATTTTGCTGCATATAAAGCCGTAGGAGAATCTGTTGATCAGCCATTGCAGTATTATTCGAACAACCTGGAATCCCTGATAAATATTCTTGTGAATATGGAAAAGTATGGGATAGATAATCTGGTTTTTTCTTCTTCATGTACCGTATATGGTCAGCCTGATCAATTGCCGGTAACAGAAAAATCGCCTATAAAAAAATCAGAATCCCCTTATGGGAATACCAAAATAATATCTGAACAGATTATTGAAGACCAGGCTGCTACAAAAAGATTAAATTCAATTTCACTCAGGTATTTTAATCCGATCGGTGCACATCCATCAGCCCTTATTGGCGAGTTGCCCATTGGGCAGCCCAATAATCTGATTCCCGTCGTTACCCAAACAGCAATAGGAAAAAGAGAAAAGGTTATGGTATTTGGTGATGACTATCCAACGCCTGACGGAAGTTGTATACGGGATTACATACATGTTACCGACCTGGCAAGCGCACATGTCATCGCACTTGAAAGATTGCTGAACCATAAACAAAATTCAAACCAGGAGGCATTCAATATCGGAACCGGAATGGGGTATTCCGTGCTGGAAGTGCTTAATACCTTTATAAAAATTTCGGGGGTGAACCTGAATTTTGAAATTGGAGGACGCAGAGCCGGCGATGTTGTGCAAATATTTGCAGATACAACTTATGCCAATAACACTTTGGGCTGGAAAGCCAAAGAAAATCTGGAAAGTATGATCAGATCAGCCTGGGCCTGGGAACAGAATATTCCAAAATTGTACCCTGATAAAATACAGGGGTAGCCATCAATACACTAATTCTGATTTTTTATCGCTTCCATGATATAGTACCGCGGCATTATACCTTCGCTGCGCCAGACCTGCTTGCCATTTTTGTATAATAAAATCGTTGGATAGCTGGAAACCTGCATTTTAGAGGTTAAGTCTTTGTTTTTATCTACATCAACTTTAATCACTTTGATTTTGCCTTTCTGATCATTGGAAATTGAATCTACGATTAATGCCTGCATCCTGCAGGCGCCGCAATAAGTTTCATAAAAATCAGCAAGCAATACCTGATTTTCTTTGATGCTTTTCTGAAAAGATGAATCTGATATTACTGCCAGGTTTGAAACAACTTTTGCAGATTGGCTGTAAGCTTTGCAATTGCCAGCAATGATAAATGAAATTATCAATATTGAATAAATGTAATACTTAAATGGGGGCATTGTATTTTATTTTGTTGATACAAAAATAATTATTTTGTTACTCCAACAAAATAATTTATTCTGAGGTCCTTATTTGAATTATTTAATGTGCGGCAGCAATTACAGATATCTCAACATTAACATCCTTCGGAAGCCTTGAAACTTCCACAGTTTCCCTGGCAGGGAATGCATCCGTAAAGTATGATCCGTAGATGGTATTTACTGCCCCGAAATTATTCATATCTTTTATAAAAATCGTGGATTTAACCACATGAGAAAAATTCAGATCAGCAGCTTCGAGGATCGCATTAATATTATGCATTACCTGTTTTGTTTCAGATTCAATATCTCCTGTAACCAGAGTACCGTTAGTAGATTCAATAGCAATCTGTCCGGAAACAAACAGAAAGTCTCCTACCATAACAGCCTGATTGTAAGGACCAATAGGCGCTGGTGCCGCAGTAGTGTTGATGATATTCTTTTTCATATATTTTATTTTATAATTTGAAATTGTTAGAACTTACCGAGTTTGGCAAAACCGGATATTATTATTGATAAATCCTTATAAATCGAATAATCTTTGGCATAAAGGTAATCAAGCCTTCGCAATGTTTTGATGTCCAGGTCGTCTGTTTTTAGTTCATCACCGCAACATAGAATTCCCTTTCTGATTACTGGCAGATTTTCCTGCGAATGACTATAACCAACCCAGGTAGCGCTGCCCGACAATACTTTAAATATATTTTTAAAATAGTTCTTTACATTCTTTACAAACCATAAATTCACAGGAAATGTAAAAAGAAGAATCATGCTTGCGGCAATATCAAAACCTCGCTTGTTTAACCTTGATTCTATTTTATCAATCAAAAAAATCTCATCGTGAAGTGTATAATAGTCGCCATGATCATTTTTGGAATTGCTTCCAATGATAAAGTCACTGCCATCAGGTACTATTTTAAATATAACGCTTGATTTGTTCAATGCAGACATCTTTTCTATGATCGCCTGATAAGGCATATTTCGGGCACAAAATATGATTTCATCTATCTGGTAAATCCTGATCAGTTTTTCAATTTCAGAAATCACCCCTACGGCATTTCCTTTAATTGATTCATCCGGTAAAATCAATCCGACATAATTGAACTTTATTTCCGATTTATCCAGCAAACTCAATATTCTTTCAGCATCTTCAGCGTATCCGCAAATGGCAATTTTTTTTGTACCATTAGATCCTGCAATTATATGGTTCCTGCTTTTAATGATCCTGACAATAAAACGATTGAATGAAAATACCACAACAGCCAGAATGCTCCCCAATACTATAATAGCCCTTGAATACCGATACCTTTCATCAAGAAATGCGTAAAAAAATGAAATGAACAATCCACCCCATAATGCCCCATTTATAATCTTTCGTCCAAAATAGGGCTTTTGATACCCTTTGGCCAGAAATAATCCCATGATCCAGCATACTATATAAATTGGAATAAAGATATTAAGGAGCTCCGGCGGATATTTGCCTCCATGTACATATTTGATGGTATGCTCCCAATAGGATACCAACACAACCATAGCGCCATACATAACAACAGCATCTACCAATGGAAGCGCTAAAATTTTAATCAACCTTGCAAATACTGCCGCACCGGCCCGCAGATATACCGCGATATTTATAAGGAATGCGAAAAGATTTGCATTTTGTGGGGCGAAATGCTTTCTGGCAAATATTATCATAGCCTTATAAAAGACAAAAACATAGTTTATGCTGCTTTTTTTAGTGCTTTCACCCTTATAATGTATGATGGATGTCTCTGAAAAATAATAATTTTTAAAGCCTGCTTTGGTGATCCTGTATGAAAGATCAATGTCTTCGCCGTACATAAAATAATCATTATCAAGACTGCCGGATATGATTATGGCAGGCCTGCGCAGCAACATAGCTGCACCTGATAATACGGCAACTTCATGATTCTTATCCCGGTTCAAAAATCCCAGGTGATACCTGCCAAACTGGCGGGTTTTGGGAAACAGTGCTGATAGCCCTGTGACTTTATAAAAAGCTACTTCGGGGGTAGGAAGACCTCTTTTGCTTTCAGGAAGGAAATTTCCTTTTCCATCTATCATTTTTATACCAAGTGCACCCGCATCCTGATGATGATCCATAAACCGGAGCATTTTTGCAAAAGAATCTTCACTTACAACAGTATCCGGGTTAAGCAAAAGAATATATTCTGCCTCTGTCTGATCTATGGCCTGGTTGTTGGCAAATGAAAATCCTTTATTTTCAGTATTGGCAATAATTCGAACCTCAGGGAATTTATCCTGTACCATTTTTACAGAACCGTCTGACGAATTATTATCCACCACCCATATCTCGGCACAAAAAGGGTAATATTCACCGGCAAGTGTGCGGATGGATCTGTAAACAGAACTCAGGCATAACTCCAGAAAATATTTTACATTGTAATTTACAATGATCACCGAAAGCTTAAGCTCTTTTTTCATACCGAATAAGGTATTCTGCTTAAAATTGATCTGCCAAGTGTTATTTCATCCGCATATTCCAACTCTCCGCCAATAGCAATACCACGGGCTATAGAACTTATTTTAAGGTTGGCAGTCTGCAATTTCCGGGTAATATAAAAAGCTGTTGTATCTCCTTCCATTGTAGCGGCAAGGGCGAATATAATTTCCTGTGCTTTAATTCTTTCAACCCTTTCAATTAATGAGTCAATTCTTAACTCTGATGGCCCAATACCGTCAACAGGGGAAATAAGACCGCCTAAAACATGATAAACGCCTTTATACTGGTTTGTATTTTCTATCGCCATTACGTCACGCAGATCTTCCACCACGCAAATCATATCATGACTTCTCTTTTCATCTGCACAAATGTTACATAACGCAGCATCGGAGATATTATGACATTCTGTACAATATTGCAATTCGGTTTTGAGGTTCAGGAGACTGCCTGTAAGCTGCTGTACAGGTTGTATGTCCTGCTTCAGCAAATAAAGCACCATACGTAAAGCCGTTTTTTTACCGATTCCCGGTAGCCTTGAAAACTGATTTACTGCTTCTTCAACTATTTTTGAAGGAAATTCCATTTGTTAATTTATGGCGCAGAATTTACTGAGCTTAGGTTGCAAATTTAATGTATTTTTGGCGTGAAAAGCCAGTGATAAATGCCTCTGTTAACCGCAACCGTCGTTAGTGTTTATATTATTCTTTTGCTCATTATTGCAAGAGTTACATCCAAAAAGAACGACAACCAGACCTTTTTTACGGCCAATAGAACTTCTCCCTGGTTTCTGGTTGCTTTTGGTATGATCGGGACTTCTATTTCCGGAGTCACATTTATCTCCATTCCGGGACAGGTAAATGCTATTGCTTTTTCATATTTCCAGATTGTCATCGGATACTTTTTTGGATATGTGGTCATTGCATATGTCCTGCTTCCTTTATACTACAGGCTACAGCTTACTTCCATATATACTTACCTGGAAAGCCGTTTCGGCAAGGGTACCTATAAAACAGGGGCATTTTATTTTCTGCTTTCGAGGTCTGTAGGTTCTGCGCTGCGTTTGATGCTTGCTGTAAATGTATTTTACGTAATTATATTTCAACAGCTTGGCGTACCATTTGAAATAGCCGTTGTTATATCAATGCTTTTTATTCTCATATACAGCATCAGGGGAGGGGTTAAAACTATTATCTGGACCGATACCCTACAGACCTTCTTTCTCATTGCATCACTGGTACTTACGGTTGTATTTCTAAACCGGAACATGAATTTTAATTTATGGGATTCTGTACATGCTATTGCCTCAAGCAAATATTCACAGGTGTTTTTCTGGGATTATCATGGGAGCAATTTTTTTGTGAAGCAATTCTTCAGCGGAATGTTCATTACCATTGCTATGACCGGGCTTGACCAGGACCTGATGCAAAAAAACCTTACCTGCAGGACATTGAAAGATGCCCAGAAAAACATGATGGTTTTCAGTATCATTTTAATTTTTGTCAATTTGCTTTTTCTGGCCATGGGAGCACTCATGTATATGTTTGCGCAATCAAAAGGGATAAGTACCCCAGCTGTAACCGATAATCTGTTACCTATTATTGCCAAAGATTATCTGCCCATTGCTTTTAAATTTATATTTCTGATCGGACTTACCGCGGCCACATTTGCGAGTACAGACTCTGCCATGACGGCATTAACCACCTCTTTTTGCGTGGATTTTCTAAATTTCAACCACAAAAATTCGAATCATAAAATTTCCACCCGATATATGGTTCATATAGGATTTGCCATGCTGATCGTACTTATTGTATTCGGGTTTCATTGGTTTAATAGCGATAAAAGCATTATTACAACACTGTTTAATGCGGCAGGGTATACTTACGGGCCTTTACTGGGTCTCTATTCTTTCGGGCTTTTCAGTATCCGGAAAGTTAAAGATGCGTACATTACATTCCTTTGCATATTGTCACCATTTCTTACATATCTCATTGTTTATCTATGCGGCATCTATATTCCATCTTATAAATTCGGATTTGAGATCCTCATTATAAATGGATTGATCGTTTATATCTCTCTCTATTTTATGAGCCGTCGGAATATGCCATTAGCCCACGGAATATCCAATTGAAAGATCTTATATTGTTAATTAAAATTATAAAAATGCGTTTTAGTATCTTATTTTTCTCAATGGTTTTGGCCAGCCATTTTGCACAAGGACAGGGAATTGAACCAAATTCACAAATATCAGCCCTTCAAAAAGGTCCCATCAGGATAAAATCGAATTTTGTACCAAACGATACACTTTACATGAGGATGTATAAAAACGGAATAAAATTCGGGGATTATAATTTATCTATTAATGCGATGCAGGCCTTGTATGCTTTGCATCCCGACAGCATCAAATATCTCGATTCGGCCTGTATCATGTATTCTGAAACGCAGCAATATGCCCAATGCATTCTGTCTGGCAATAAAGTCCTTCAGTACAGGCCTGATGATATTCCAATCATAGAAGCCGTAGCCCTGTCGAACCAGCATGTGGGCCGGTATCCAGAAGCCTTAGGATTATTTCAGATAGAATATGAAAAGAACAGCTCATTATATGCCTGTTACCAGATAGCTGTTTTGCAATTCAGTCTTCAGAAACAAGGGGAGGCCCAGGCAACCCTGGACCGGTTGATTGCTGATAAAAGATCATCAACTGATAAAATTGGGTTTTCTACCAATTCAAATACGACGCAGCAGATATTATATAAAGCTGCAGCCAAAAACCTGATGGGTGTTATCTACCAGAACCTGAAAGACAATGCAAAAGCAAAAGCAAATTTCCAGGCAGCACTGGCTATCCAGCCCGATTTTGTGTTAGCGCAGAATAATCTGGATGCATTGGAAAAGAAAAATAATGCGAAATAAGACGGGTAATTCCTTGTCTTAAAAATTGTTAGAATTTTTCGATCTGTTCTCTGCTGAACCTGCAGGTCAGCCATTCTTCATCAAAATTGGCATTGTATTTTTTATAAAATTCAATTGCCGGCGTATTCCAGTCTAATACCTGCCAGACCATTTTTCCGGCATTTGATTCTTTGGCATAGCGGGAAACAGCTTCGAATAACTGACTGCCAATACCGGCTCGTCTATATGCCTCGCGAACCACAATATCTTCCAGATACAATGACAATCCTTTCCAGGTTGAGTACATGTTATAACCCAGGGCCATGCCAACAATCGCTGCATTTTTTTCAGCTACAAAGGCAAAAAACTGATTATCAGCAAAATCATTTGTTAATTGTTCAAGCGATATTACAAACTCATGTGGCGCATTCTCATAAATAGCGAGTTCGCGGATCAATTCCCAGATTCCGGGTAAATCTTCTTTGGTAGCTTGTCTGATCATAGAAAATTAAAAGTGTTAATTTTGCGCTTCGAAATTAAGCAAACATAAAATATATGAGCCATAGGGTAACAACACTCAGCCAGTTTATCATTGAACATGAAAACGATTTTCCATATGCCAAAGTAGAGCTTTCCAGGCTTCTAAGTGATATTGGAACCGCATCTAAAATTATCAACCGCGAGGTAAATAAAGCAGGTCTGGTAAATATCCTGGGTGATACAGGGGATATAAATGTGCAGGGCGAGGAAGTTAAAAAACTGGATATCTATGCCAATGAGCAAATGATAGCAGCACTTACATCCGGAGGAGAAGTGTGTGTTATGGGATCTGAAGAAAATGAAGACATTATAGAAGTTCAATGCGAGGGATTGCATGGTGCCAAATATGTTGTTCATTTTGATCCGCTTGATGGCTCATCCAACATCGATGTGAATGCTTCTATTGGTACTATATTCAGCATTTATCGTCGTAAAACGGAAGGACATGGACCCGGAAAACTCGAAGATTGTCTTCAGGTGGGTGTTGACCAGGTTGCTGCAGGCTATGTGATTTATGGTTCTTCAACAATATTGGTTTATTCTACAGGAAACGGCGTCAACGGGTTTACATTAGATCCATCAATAGGGGAGTATTGCCTTTCACATCCCAATATACAAACGCCGAAAGACGGAAATATTTATTCATTGAACGAAGGAAACACTTCTGATTTCCCTGAAGGGGTACGCAATTATGTTTCCTGGTGCAAAGAAGTAAATAAAGAACAAAAGCGTCCTTATACCAGTCGCTATATTGGCTCTTTTGTGGCTGATTTCCATAGGAACCTTTTGAAAGGAGGGATATTTATCTATCCTCCCACATCAAAAGCGCCAAATGGCAAGCTTAGGCTTATGTATGAGGTTAATCCCCTTGGTTTTATCATTGAGCAGGCAGGCGGCCGCGCCACAGATGGCAAAAACAGAGTACTGGAAATAGAGCCGAAATCTTTGCATCAGCGTACACCATTATTTATCGGGAGTGAAAACATGGTGAAACTGGCCGAAAAGTTTCTGGAAATGGCCGAAAATGGCGAACCGGTGCTGAATATGTGAAAATAGTCTTTAACTGTGATGTATATGATGTATGTGATATACATGATTTGTTGAATCATAGTATTTTGTCAGGCTGAAATCATGCCGGTCATGTTCATCACATCCATCAAAGTTTAAGACAATGTGGCCGAAAATGGCGAGCCAGTGCTGAATTTGTGAAAATACTCTTTTACTATGATGTATATGATGTATGTGATATACATGAATTGTTGAATCATAGTATTTTGTCAGGCTGAAATCATGCCAATCATGTTCATCACATCCATCAAAGTTTAAGACGATGTGACTGAGAGCTGGAAGCCGGTGTTGAATATGTGAAAATACTCTTTTACTGTGATGTATATGGTGTATGTGATATACATGAATTGTTGAATCATAGTATTTTGTCAGGCTGAATTCATGCCGGTAATGTTCATCACATCCATCAAAGTTTAAGACGATGTGGCTGAGAGCTGTAAGCCGGTGCTGAATTTGTGAAAATAGTCTTTAACTGTGATGTATATGATGTATGTGATATACATGAATTGTTGAATCATAGTATTTTGTCAGGCTGAAATCATGCCGGTCATGTTCATCACATCCATCAAAGTTTAAGACGATATCATCTTTTATCCGGTGCTTTTATTTGTAAAATTATTCCCCCGGTAACAAATGCACCACTCCAGCCAATATTCAAACTATTGTTTGCAGGGTAGGCCTTTGTATCCGTAGAAAAACCATAGATAGAGCTCGCTGCTGTTTGCAATTCACGATAACCTGCCCGTAATTCTACCCCAAACATTTTTTTTACTCCAAAAAAGTATTTGCCTACCAAGGCTACATGAGCACCAATCCCGGAACCACCATAGGTTCTGTCAACAAAATCAATAACTGAACTGTTTGTTGCAAAAGCATCAGTTTCCGAGCCTGCAATCATTCCATAATCCAGTCCGAATTCTCCTCCTGCCTGAAATTTACCTGCCGGATCTATGCCATGCATATACTGTCCTGAAATATTAACGCCAAAAAGATCAAAATACATATCACCATTTGTCCCATCCAGAAAAACTGCTGTATTATACATCGCATGTTTGGCAGAAAAAACCATCTGAACTTCTATATTTAAGTGATCATTAGCTGAAAGCGGCAAAGAATTGCCAATAAAAATTTCATTAAATGTCTGTGAACCTTCATTTAATTGTGTGGCTCCATCACCACCTCCATTCACTTCTGAGGCGAAAAGATTGGTCCAGTATTTATTGAAACCACCGCCATCATATCCGTTTGACAAAGAAGTTCTTACACCAAAATAGACATATCTTTGTCTGAAAGATGGTTTAGTAAGTCCTTCCTTAAACGGCTCACCTGCAGGTTTATATTTCTCAGCGTCAGGTTCATGTTTTACGGGCGGAGGGAGGTCTTTTACATTGGTACCGTCAATAAATTCGTCTTTGGTGCCGTCAGCATATTTGATCATCTTAACGGCTTTTCTGTTAATAGTATAAACCGGGCTTGTTTGCCTGGTTTCGTATTTTTTGTACTTTATTTCTGTGGTTCCCACTTCCTGAACTACGGCAATGATCTTGTTGCCATTGGTTTGCACAATGGTATCCTGCGCTTTAGCAAAATTTGAAACTGCCAGCAAAAAAGCCAGGCAAAAAAGATTCCTAAAGTTTTGTGTTGACTTACTGATTTTCATGATATTATTATTAGCCATGCCAAATGTATATAGTTTCTGTGAGATAGAAAATGATTTTAATTTTGATGGATAAATTCAAAAAGGTAATATATGATCTCAAAAATCAAAACCATCCAAAATACAAGAGTCCCCTCCCTTGGATTCGGAACATGGAATTTACGGGGAAATCATTGCGAAAAAGTACTTGAATCTGCTCTTGAAGTTGGGTACAGACATATTGATACCGCAGAAATGTATGCCAACGAAGACGCCATCGGGCATGTACTAAAAAGAAGTGCTATTGCCAGAAATGAGCTTTTTATCACGTCCAAAGTTTGGCAGACACATTATTCAAAAAATGATTTTTTCAAGTCCGTAGAGCAGAGCCTTAAAAGTCTTCAAATTTCTTCTCTGGATCTGTTGTTGCTCCATTGGCCTGCAGACCAGAAAACAAATATTGAAGCAACAGAATTTCTAAACATATGTCGGGAAATGGGATATTCAAAACATATCGGGGTTGCAAATTTTAGTATGGAGCAGTTGAAACAGGCACAAAAACAAGCACCGGTATTTTGCAACCAGATCAAATACCATCCTTATGAAAAACATCCTGAACTAGTGAAATATATGCAGGAACAGGATTTATTGATCACTGCGTATAGTCCGCTGGACGTAGGGAAATTAATCGATGATAAGCAACTTGCTTCAATTGGCAGGAAGCATAACAAAACAGCATCTCAGGTGGCATTACGATGGCTGGTTCAACAAAAAAATGTTTCCGCCATTCCAAAAGCATCCTCAAAAGAACATCAGATAGAAAACCTGGATATTTTTGATTTTGAATTGGATGGTGAAGACCTGGATATTCTGGATAGAAAATAAATTGTGACTTAATCATCCGAAGCAATAGCTTCATGCGGAGGCACCAATGCTTTTTCTTTAAAAATGAGTGAGAGCAAAACTGAGATCAGTAAAATGCTGCCGATTACGATAAGATCAATAGTAATATTGATGTTGATATGGTATTTAGCCAGCAAACCACCCAGTAATATTTTCGCACCGATAAAACATAATATAGCAGAAAGCCCGTATTTCAGAAAATGGAATAGGCTCATAACACCGGACAAAGCAAAAAACATGGCTCTTAAGCCCAGGATGGCAAAAATATTTGAAGAATAAATAATAAAAGAATGCCTGGATACGGCAATGATGGCAGGAATAGAGTCTAATGCGAAAATGATATCTGTGGTTTCTATCACAAGCAAAGTAACAAACAGGGGCGTAGCCCATAGCACCTTATCCTGGCGGGTGAAGAATTTACTACCATCATAGTAATTTGTAACAGGCATAATTTTTCTGAACATCCTGATTGAGAAATTCTTGTCGGGATCAATATCATTGTCACTATTAAGCAATGATTTGATGCTGGTATAGATGAGAAAAGCACCGAGAATATATGCGGATGCTGCAAAGCTGTTAATAATTTCCACACCAGCCAGGATAAAGATTATCCTGAAAAACATGGCTCCCAGTACACCCCATATCAAAACCTTCTGCTGAAGAGATGCCGGGGTTTTGAAAACCGTAAATATCATTAACATCACAAAGAGATTGTCTACACTGAGCGATTGCTCTATAAGGTAACCGGTAGTGAATTCAAGTGCGTAATTGGAACCCCAATGCCAGTATACAAACAGGTTGAAAAGAATAGCCAGTAAAATCCAGAAACCCGTAAGGTATAGCGCTTCATGAATTTTGAGGGTCTTGGCATTTTTGTTCAGCACAAAAATATCAAGCATCAATAGCAGCACAATACCAATACTAAAAGACAACCATATCAGAAAGTCGCTACCCATGTTGACTTTTTACCCGTTTTGAAATATATATATATATAGCTCAGGGAACTGTAAAGAAAATACAATTCAGCTGTTAAAACAACTATTTCTTCTTTTTGTTGATGTCTTCTATATATTTCAATATCGCATTGTTCTGCTTATTGGCAGGGTCAAGAACTTTTACTTTTTTGGCGTATTCTTTTGCTTTTTCGTAGTCGTTCTTGTTATAATAATAAGATTCGAGGTACATATATGCCTCTATCACCTGAGGTTTAAAGGCCATGGAATCTTTGCCTACCACTTCCAGAAATTTCTCGTAAAATGGTTTGGCAGAGCCTTTTTTCATGGTAGAATCAATATTAGAATTACAAACCGCTCTGTAATAATACCCTACCGGCCAGGTAGGGTAAGAAAGCACAACTTTAGAAAAACTGGTATCTGCTTTTATATAATTGCTTTCTACCAGATAATATCTACCAAGATTATAATAATCCTGAGCGTTAATATTGTCTTTTGTACGTATAAGTTTTTGTTCCATAACCTGCGCAGCCTTATTAAACTTCTTCACTTTTGCATAACCTGCAGCTATAGAATCGAGAAGATATACTTTTGAGGAATCGTCTTTATATGCTTTATAAAGATTTGCAATGCCTGCAGAATCCTGGTTGTTTTTGATCAGCAACCTGCCAAAATATTCATAATCGATCCCGTGCAATTCATCTGTTTTGGCTTTCTGAAACATTTTTTGAATCGTGTTCAAACCCGATTTGTTATCTCCTGTTTCCGTTTCGCAATATGCCTTCAACCGAAGCAAGGCCACATTATCCGGCAAACCTTCATAGGCCATATTAATTTGAATTAAAGCATTCCTGAAATCCTTGATAAGGTAAAGAAACTCTGCGTATCGCAATCTTTCGGCAGGGCTGCTCCCCACGAGACTCAGAAATTTCTGATAGCATTCTTTGGCTTTGTCTATATTCCCTTTCTGATAATACGCTTCCCCAAGTTCAGGATATACCGGTGGATAATTCGGATCTGTGGCAACAATTTTATTGAAAACTTCCAGCGCAGCATCGTAGTTTTTTGCTGAGGGACTTGCATAACAATGTCCAACTTTCAATTGCGCCAGAAGATATTTCGAATCCATATCTTCCACACCTTCATATTGCCGTATTCCTGATCCACCATCACCTTTTACTATATAAGCATCTCCAAGTGAAATTTTTATTCTGAGATTTTTATCATCAAGTGATACAGCCTTTTGTGCAAGACCGAAAGCATAATCTGCGTCCTGGGCATCCTGTTCCATCCAGATGGCATTTACAATCTGCTGATCTACATAGGCTATTTTATCCTTACTTCCCGTGCTGGTCATACCTATTGCCTTATCAAAATCCTGTTTTGCCAGGGCGAAGTTTTTATTATGAAGTTTCATTAATCCCGTTCCAACAAAATTCAAAGGCTCGCCGGCATTTACCTGAATTCCTTTTCCGAAATAGTAATTTGCTGAATCGTATTGGTAATTGTGATAAGCAATGACACCTAGATGGTAATATACTTCCGCATTTGAAGGGTCTTTGGCAAGTATCTGGTTATAAATCGTTTTCGCTGCCTGGTATTTCAGAAGTTCTTCATTCTGTATGGCATCTTTTATATTCTGTGCATGAGAACCTGAACTGTAAACAGTCAGAACTAACATAAGCACGAAACATGCCTTTGATCTTTTCAATTTCAAGAAATTCATCGTCTATATATCTTTTAAAAATGCTTTTTTACGTGAACAAACCGGATAGGCATGGTAGCCGGAAGCAAACCGGATAAACGTACCAGCATCTGGCCTTTATCTTCCGACATAAAATTAATAAACCCGGTACCGAGTCCATTATAAAATTCTGGGGTTATGCCATATACTTCGCGTACCAATGGGTAATAGCCTAATGATATCCATGCCTGAAACGGCAGATAATATGGCTCCTCAGCTGATTTAGCCGTATCGGGTGGACTTAATGCCATCACTTTTATCCGCTTGTTGAAAGAATTTGGCACTGAATCAAGTCCGGTTATCCAGTTTACGCCAATAATACCAAGTGCTTCAGGAGTTTTCTCAACATAATTTATTACTTCTTCGTTAGAATGTACAGCAAAAAAATCAGATGGGAAGGAATCGGCTATTTGGAATCTTTTCCTGAGATATTCCAGGGTACTGGAACCGGAATTATCAAATACAATTTTCATTTTTGAATTTTTGCCGCCCAGTGCTTTCCAGTTGTTCAGTTTTCCTTGCAGAATTTCACTCAGTTTTGATAGCTGCAAGGTAGAATCAGGATTGGATTTATTTACGATGAGAGCAACCGCGTCATAAGCGATTTTAACCATTTTTACCCTGATTTTTTTATCTGAATACATCTTTTGTTCAGCATCAGTCAGTTTTCTGGGAATAATAACCATCCTTGCCGAATCCTTAAAAAGATCATTCAATACCTGGTTTTCAGGTTTATAAGATGCCAGAAGGTTCGCTCTTTTGTAAACCCGCATAAATGTCTTTACTTCAGAATCAGCAAACGGCTTGAGGGATTCATCTACGCTGATATTTATTTTGCCTGAAACTTCGTCATCAGGCTTTTTATCCCCTTTGCTTCCAGTTTCGTTGCAGGATCCCAGTACAAGTATTGAAAACAGTGCGAGTATATAAATTTTAGTCGCTTTCATAATTTGATCTGTTCCTTTTGATAATCCTGTATATTCTATAGGCCCCATATACTAACAAAAGAGTGCCTAAAATAACCTGAGCAGAATGTGAAAGGTTTATAAAAGAATGGGGATCCATCAAAAGATAGAGCCCCAAGCCAATATACATTACTATTACAAAATATTCAAGGATGCGGAATGGACTAAGCAAAATATTAATGCAAGGTAAACTTCACAGGTATTACATATCTTACTTTAACGGCCACACCGTTCATTTTTCCGGGTTTCCAGGGAGGCATGGTTTTTATTACCCTTACAGCTTCGTCTCCGCAGCCATAATGTACGTTGTCTTTTTCTACATGCACATCAGACAGTGAACCGTCTTTGCTTACTACTATAGATACATATACTGTACCTGATGCACCGGCATCAACGGCCTGCTGCGGGAAGTGAATATGCTCTTCAAGAAACTTTTTGTACCCGTCAGCTCCTCCTGGTGGTACCGGAGGTTCATCATAGGTCGTATAAATTTCTTCCACCTTAGGTTTATCTACTATAGTAGGCGGTGGCGGGGTATAACTTAAATTACTTCCCTGTGAGGCTACCGCAGCTACCTGTGGTTTTTGTTCTATAACTTTCATACTTGGCATAGAATCCAAAACCTTTTCCTTTACCACTTTGGGTGGGGTAAATACAATTTTTTCAGGTGGTGGCGGCTTGGGAATTTCAGGTGGCGGTGGTGTTTTTTGCAACGGGGGAGGAGGAGCTAATTCATTTACAGAAACTTCCTTTACAACAGGCTTGGGCGCTTCTGTTTTTTTCGACAACCATTTGATTATATCGGGCATTACAAGTACCAGTACCAATATAGAAATGGCGATGAGAAGGGATTTATTTACCCTGTCCCTGTATCTTTTCCTTATATCATAAGCACCGTAATCTTTGTTGCGGTTCTCAAATATAATATCAAGAATATCGGACTTTAATATTTGCTTTGATTCCATTATATATTCTTATCTATATCAACAATAATGCTTTAATATCAGTTCGATCCCGGAACTTTACTTATAAGTTCCTTTTCCTTGTCTGTGATATCAACCAGCGCATAAAGCCTGGTATCGGTAATCCTCATGATATCAAACATATTCACAATGTTTTTGTATTTTGAATCAGGCGTTGCCTTTATCAGGACCATAAACCTTGGATTGCTTTTAAATTTAGGATCCATTAATATTTTCTGGATACCATCCACACCATAGGTTGTAGATACTACCTGGTCGAAATGAAGACCTATATAATAGAACAGCCTGTCCTTTGGACCCACTAAAAGGTTCATTACATCGTCCTGGTTAATCTTTTTCTGCTGCGTGGTATCTTTTGGTTTTTCAGGCATAATGATCTGCATGATCTTTGGCTTACTGAAAGATGTGGTAAGCATAAAGAATGTGAGCAGCAGGAATGCAAGATCCACCATGGGGGTCATATCAATATGCGTCGACTGCTTTTTGCCCTTAGGCTTTCCGCCTTTGTGCTTTCCGCCGCCACCGCCTTCCGATGATACTTCTGACATTTTATTTAGTTCTTAAATTTTCTTGTAAGTAATTATTATTTCGGAGGGCCTGCCGCCAGGGTAGTGATCAGGTTAAAATTGTTGATGCCGTTTGGCTTGTCCTGTACAATTTTAATTACATCACGCACTACTTTATAATCAGCATCACGATCTCCTTTTATAGCCACATTCAGGTTGTTTTCAGCAGCCAGACGTGCGTATAATATATAGTCTCCCAACTCATTATGAGCAGAATCTATAGGAATACCCGGTTGTTTGAATGCTTTTCTGTCTGATGCAGACAAATCAAGATATCCTTTCAACTGGTTCATAGGTACGCCAAAACTTGAAAGGTTCGAAAAAGTGTTTATTTCATCTTCCGTAAGCTGAAGCTTAAACTGCTCATTCATCTTTGACGCCCATCCCTGGCGTACCCCTTTTTGCTGAACATCCAGAAATACCCTTCCGTCAGGTGCCACTGTTATTGTCATAATATGCAGATCAGGCAGGGTCATTTTTGATTCAGAAGGCGGGATATCCACCGGAACGGGCTCTTCGGGCCTGAACTTGGTGGTAAGCATAAAGAAAGTAACCAGCAGGAATGCCAGATCCACCATGGGAGTCATGTCAAGCCTGGGTGTACTTCGCTTTGGTTTTATTCTTGGCATAAAATTCTATACTTATAATAAATAGATGCTTAGGC
>Ga0364860_10105_pt1 | contig 65573 bp, 37 predicted proteins | sample ExccelAu500001D4_FD_206916 | JGI IMG/M metagenome (GOLD analysis project Ga0364860, IMG submission 206916) | Enriched cells from Trout Bog Lake Hypolimnion, Wisconsin, USA - BchlTB.Aug20.5000.01 .D4 | ecosystem: Environmental > Aquatic > Freshwater > Lake > Hypolimnion/Profundal zone | place: USA...
ATTCATTTATGGGGCCGTTTGAGCTGATCAATTGCCTGAAAACATTGCCTTTATAATCGGTCGATTCAAATTCTACATGGAAAGTATCGGTGCCAATATTTCCTGTCTGACGTTGATAGATAAATCCTGTGCCGATGCCAAAAGTACGTTTGTGATTGAGGTAACCGCCAAATTCAATGTTGTAGGAATTCGAGCGGCTTTCTGTGAAGGTAATATTTCCGGAGACAGGGTTGAGTACGTTGGGGTAGCTGTTGGTAAGGGAAGCTGTGCCGAGTTTTTCACTGAACTCCCCGATCTTAAAGTCGCCCTCAAGGAAAAACTGGGGGAACAGTTCCCACGGCGCCTGACCCCAAACCGGCGTTCGGGCAACCAGGCAAATCAGCAATGAAAATAATAAGGTTTTTCTTGACATGTGAAATGCTGTTAGTTTACAATAAAGGAACCTGCACCTATTTTTACGCCATTGTCAATGATCATTATCTGATACACACCGGGGGCACAACCTTCTAAAGTTATAGACCCGGCAAAATCGACAATCTTGCACGACCTGACCTCGTTACCCAAACCATCGTAAAGCTGAGCTTCAATCTTATCGTTTGCAACTAAGCCTTTTATAGCAATATTAATTTTTGTTTCTGCCGGATTTGGATACAAAAGTATCTCAAAATTAGGTTCCGGCGAGTAAAATTTTACTTTTAACGGCGGGTTAAAATACGACTTCTGAATACAACCATTATGGAAGGTTAACACCCAGTAGTATTTGTTGACGAGGTCCGGGGCAGCATTGTAATAATTTTCGTTGATCTCACCGGGAAACAGCGTAGAGTCAAGGGTATGTGCGTCGTCATAACCCCACTGATAGCTATCTGCAGTATTATCTGTACAAACGAGTTCGGGGTCATAATAAACTACTCCTGGGTCGGGGGTGGAAGTGGGGCTAACGGAATACGATACACTATCAGCGGAGACACAATCAGTACCCGCCATTGACGCAACGAGTTTTACGGTACAGTTTCCGCCGCCACTAAAGCCGATGAGGCAATACTGCATGTCAACAGGACTGGTATAAATTTCAGCGCTGTTGCTGGCACTCCATGTATATACTTCACCGGGAGGGGCAATGGTGTCTGCGCCAAAATTTTGGTACTGTGTATTAACACAGAGTGTGGGCGACGGTTCGGTGGTGATGTGCACCGTGAGCGGGGATGGCTTGATGTCAATGGTCAACTTATCCTTTGTCGTGCCGCAAATATTTGTCGTGGAGTAAAATGCGGTGTCAATTCCTGCTGTAAATTCAGTGACCCTACCGGAATCACTTATGATGGCCACGCTTTCGTTGGACATGCTCCACGTACCGCCTGATAAGGTTTCTGAGAGAACTACCTGTGTGCCGAAACACACCGAGGAGTCGCCGGTAATCTTACCATGCGGTGGTAACGGTGCAACAGTAAGTGTGTCCATTACTGAAGCAACGCCGCAAATGTTTGTGATGGAATAGGATATTATCGCTGTGCCTTCCTTTATACCGATGACTATGCCGGCTGAAACCGATGCCGATGAATCGCTGCAAGACCAGACGCCCGATGGCGTGCCGTCGGCAAGCGTCAGGTCACCACCCGCACAGAGCTGGTTGGAGCCGACAATTGGCAGTATGGGAGCAAGCGAATCTACCGTCATCGGTCTGGCAGCCACAGCAGTCCCGCAAATGTTGGTTACGGAGTAAGAAATGATCGCGGCCCCGGTCCTGACCGCATAGACGGTATCGCCTGAAACGGTAACCATGGAGTCACTCGCAGACCATATTCCCGGTCCTCCGGAAGTATCTTCCAAAATAACATTACTTTCCATGCAAACAACGGAATCGCCTGTAATGGCCCCGGCTACTGGAAGTGGATTAACGAGGACCAGGTGGGTTTTTATGGATGCGCCGCAGGCATTGATGACTGTAAATGTAATGGTAGCCGTGCCTGCTGCAACTCCTGCCGTGCGCCCTGACAGGGAGCCAACGGACGCTATACCCGGCGCCCCGGATGTCCAGAAACCTCCTGTAGTAACATCTGTAAGTGTTACAGTGGACCCGGCACAAACTGCAGAATCCCCAACGATAGGGAACGGCTTAGGGTTGACAGATATTGTCGTTGTGGCAATACAGCCGTTAGGGGCCTGGTAGGTGATAATGGCAGTCCCGTTAGCTATGCCCGTGACGCCACCGGTTAGTGACCCGACACTTACATAAGCGGTCCATGCGGCGCTGCTCCAGGTGCCACCGGCTGTAAGGTCTACCAATGTGACTGTCGAGTCCAGACAGACATAAGAATCGCCATAAATGATACCTGGCGTTGGTTTGACCACAATTGCCTTTGTGACAAAACAACCAGTGCTGAGACTATACGTGACCATTCCCAGGCCTGTAGCAACGCTGGTAAGCATACCCGAAGCATTAATTGAAATGAAGGCATTTCCCGACCAGGAACCTCCCGCAGAGTCGTCTGTGACGAAGCCGGTAGCCCCGCCTGCACAAATGCTGTCTGGCCCTGAAATTGTGCCTGGCAATGGACTGACATCAATAATATGAAATGCAGGGCATCCATTGACCTCATAGCTTAGTATCGCACTCCCCGTCTCAATGCCGGTAACGACGCCAGATCCCGAATCAATGGACGCGACAGAAGGGTTGCCGGAATTCCAATGTCCTCCAGTGATGAGGTCACTAAGGGTAACAGAGCTGTGCAGACAAACTCCCGGGGGGCCGGCGATTGCCGGTGGCGTCGGCCTTATATTTTCGAGGAACGTTGTCAGGCAGCCCGTGGGCAATTTATAGGTAATCAAGGCGGTACCGGAAGATATACCAGAAACAACCCCGGACGCGAGCCCAATGGTCACCACACCGGACCCACCTGTGGACCATGTGCCGCCTGCTGTGCTATCCGTTAACACGTTATTGAGTCCAGTGCAGCCAATATCGCCTGCTATCGCAGACGGCAGCGGATTTACAAGCACGGTAATCGTTGCCGGGCAACCGCCTGTTGTATAACTTATCTTTGCCGTGCCGGCAGAGATGCCGGTGACTAAACCAGAGCCGGCGCTAACAGCCGCTACAGTCGTATCTCCACTGCTCCATATCCCTCCCATACCGGCGTCTGTTAACGTGGTATGACTGCCAACGCAAATGTTAGTACCGCCGATGATGGGCGGCGGCATAGTACCTACTGCAAACGGTTCATCGTTGAAACATCCGGTGGGCAGCGTATATGTTATCATGGTGGTGCCCGGTGCAAGCGCTGTCAGGTAGCCTGTTGTAAGGTTAATGTTAGCTATCCCATAATTACCGGACGACCAGGTTCCGCCTGAAGAGGAGTCGCCCCACGTCGCCGAAGTTCCCACACACAGGCCTGTATAGCCATTAATGTTAGCTGGGATTGGATTAACGGTTAACGTAACCATGGCGGAACATCCGCCGTAAATATAGCTCACCACGGCCGTACCGACGGCTACACCCGTAACAATGCCCGTTGTTGTCCCCACCGTAACTAGCGAACTATTTGCGGACAACCACGACCCTCCGGATGGCAAATCCGTTAACACATTGTTTGAGCCTGTACACAAACTTTCCGGCCCGGATATACTACCCGGCGGTGAAGTGATGTGTACGGACACGGTGTCGTAACAGCCGGTAGGCAAAGTATATGTAACAATGCCGGTGCCGACTGAAATGCCGGTGACCACTCCGGTTGTCGGACTAGTGGTGATGGTAGTGCCGGTGCTACTCCAGGCGCCACTGCCCGTATCTGATAGCGAGGTGGTGTAGCCCCTGCAAATATGGGTATTTCCCCCTATCGGGGCAGGTTCGGGGTTTACCGTTACGGTAGCCGTTGCAACGCAGCCGGTGGGCAACGTATAACTGATGATCTCGGTCCCAACTGCACCAGTGCTGTTCAATATACCCGTAAATAGCCCGATGGGTGCAATTGAGGAAGATGTCTGCCACGTGCCGCCCAAAATGGGGTCGCTCACCCGGTATGCCAAACCCGCGCATAAGTTTGTCGGTCCAGCAATCGGAGCCAGAGGGAGTACGGTCAAATTCAGGAGCGCACGACAGCCCGCCGTTACGTTGCCTATAGAATAAGTGATACGTGCGGTCCCTGCTGATACGCCGGTCACTATCCCGGATGCTGTGGCCACTGTAGCCACTGCGCCATTGCTTGATAGCCATTCTCCACCCGCAACAGTGTCTGATAAAGTAATGTTCTGGCCATTACATACCGTAAGTGGCCCAATTATAGCAGATGGCGCGTGCGCTATCGTCACTGGGAGGACTGCGCCACACGAACCCGGTGATCCGGCGCCAAAAGCATACGTTATCAGGGTGGTACCGTCTGAAATACCTGCAACTACTCCGGTAACTGACCCAACAGTCGCAACTGCAGTATTACTGCTGCTCCATCTGCCGCCTGCCGTAGTGTCTGAGAGTATCGAGGTATATCCTGCGCACATGATGGGTATACCGGAAATCGCCGATGGCGTCTTATTTACCGTGATAACAGCAGAAGCGGCACAGCCGTTGGATAGCTGATATGTAACCAACGCGGTACCCGCCGCTATCCCGGTCACTAAGCCTGAGCCATCTATGGTTAACACGCCACCGGCGTGTAAAGAACCCCAACTGCCGCCAGCCACCGCATTTGAAAGACTGGTGGTAGAACCGGCGCAAACCGAAAATATCCCCGTTATAGGGCGTGGCCCTGGAATTACGGTAATAGTATCAACCACAGACTTGACACAGCCACTGCGGTCAGTGACCGTGAGCGCGACCGGGATGTGCCCCGTTACGGAATAGATATAGGTAGGATTGCCGGCACTACTTGAGTCGCCAGTACCAAAAGACCACGACCAGCCAGTATCGGCAGAGAAAAGGCTATGCGACGAATCTGATAAAATGATGGAGCTATATTCACAGGCTGGGTTAGGCTCTATTGTGAAGGCCGCCGTCATCGTGTCGGCCTTTATGGGCAAGGCCGCCACGCTTGCAATCGCCGGGCAGAATGGCGTGTCCGCAAGGATCAGTTTAGGGTAATAAATACCGGTAGATCCCGTGATGTACGTATGGGAAACAGTGTCACTCCGCGTTAGGCTATTGTAGACAGTGCCGTCCCCGAAATCCCAGGTCACGGAAGTTACCGAAGTATCATTGAACCCGCCGGTAAAAAGCACATTTTGTGGCGAGCATCCATTTATCGGCGTATAGTAGAAGGCACCGCTGTACCCAAATATTCTCACATGTTCCACGGCGGTGTCGTAGCAGTGAAACGAATTGGTGACTACCAGGGCAACGGTGTCATAACCTGGCGAATTGTAAGTCCAGACAGGGTTCGTACTAGTGGAACTGGAAAAATAGCCAGTGCCTGAAAAATACCATGTATAGCTGGAGAATACACCGGTACTTGTATTCGTAAAAGTTACATTCAAAGGTGGGCACACAGCAAATGAATCGGTAAGCGTGAAAGATGCCACGGGTGACGGATTTACCAGTAATCTTCCTGCCAAAGAAAACGTATCAGAAATGCAACCAATAGAGTCTTTGGCCACCAATGTAACGGCATAAGCCCCAACCATTGTATAGACGTGTTCGGGCTCTACAGCGGTGCTAGTGGTGCCGTCTCCAAAATTCCACACAACGCTTGAAAACCGGAGGGATGTGTTCGTGAAATGGACAGTTGAGTTCTCACAAACTACGTTGGATGGCACTGTAAAAGCAGCGACCGGTTTGTTCACTTGCGGGCCGGGATATACTACGAACGTATCCAAACAGCCCAAATTATCCGTCGTTATTTCTTCTACTCGATATGTCCCGGCAACGGTATAGGTCTGTGACGGATCAGTGCCAACGGACGCTGAAGCGAATCCATTGCCGAAGTCCCAATAATATCCTGTGATGGATGTGCCGGCAACATCCGTCGAATAGTCGCTAAAGTTCACGTTCAACGGGAGGCATCCGATCGGCGGACTGTAGGCGAAGCTGTCGATAGGTTTAGCCACCAATATCGTGGCAACTGCCGTGTCAAGACAATGATTCCCATCGGTGACTACCAACATAATATGGTTAAGTCCACGCACGTGAAATGTACTTATATAAGACGGCACAACACTGTCCACGCGTGCGCCGTTCAGGAACCAATTGTAAGAGGACGCCGCCGGATTTCCCACAAATGCTGACTCAACGGTGTCAAGCCGTATGTCCCTGCATATCTGGCTGTCGGTTACCGCAATCGTCAATGACGGAGCTGTCAGGTTAAGCACTTCCACGGCTGTATCCCTACATCCGGTAATGGAACTGTAAGTAGCAAGGACAACTGTGTCATTAGTTAGCGAATCAAACGTGTGGACGACCGAATCATCGGTTAATATGGGTGTGCCATCGCGGAACATCCACACTTGTGAAGTGGACCCATACGGGACACTGTTCAATGATACGACGTTGCGTGGGGTACAATGCGCCTCTACATTGATTACCGCGCCGGGTGAGTCTATACTGTCCGCTTCGTTAATTCGTGTCACACAGCCATTGTCGGATAAGTAGAGGCTAACTATAAACCTTGCAGGTATATAATACTGATGACTAATAACCGGAAGTGAATCACCTACGCTATCTACACCGTCACCAAAACCCCATTCATAACTAGTTACCGTACCAGTAACCGAACTTGCAAAAGATATCAGTTCGTTTGCACATGCGTGTGATGGTGTCATACTAAAGGAACCTGTAACATGCGTCCCGACGTAAACAGCTGGAGCCGTTGGTCCGCTTAGAAGTCTATCACAACCGTCCGCGAAGGTAATGAAACAATCATCATTGTATACACCAACGTCACTATATGTGTGTATCGGGTTTGCTTCTGTCGACACGGCAGATCCATCACCAAAATTCCAGGAATATGAGGTTATGGGATAGTGATAATCAAAATACAAAAAAGAAAGTGGGTCATCAAAAGACTCAAGTGTATAGTGGCCATATAATGCCCTATATACCCGGGAGTATGCATAGACGCTAAAAACGCCGACGAAGGGCTTGCATCCTTGAGTAGAATCTTTCTGTACGCTTGCGTTTAAGTCAAAGATCGTGTCCAATATGCCCACAGTTGCAACACATCCCGCACTATTGGCTATCGTCATATGTACGGAATCGATGAATCCACCAAGTGTATCCGATTCTAGCACGATATAATAAGTTCTGGATACAGGGTTCCCGGTCAGTGCAAGCCCATCGCCAAACAACCATGACAATACCGTGCAGTCAGATGGTACAATACCTGTAAAAGTTACCGGAGTCTTGTTCCAACAGGGAAAATGCGTATCCTGGGTTATGGTGCCGGTTGGCGCTGACGCTATTGTTATATTCTGGGTAGAAGTGTCATAGCAGGTTCCGTCGAAAATTATTAACGTAATATTAGTGGGTCCGGATGTAGTATATGTATGGGATGCAGAATCTGAATTCGAGGTATCGCCATCTCCAAAGATCCAGTGGCTGGAAATATGGGGCGTGCTTAAATTACTGAAGGAATAGATGCAATTTGATGCGCTAGTCCCAAACGCGGCGTGGATGTTGCTTATTTTAATATAAGAAGGCACAGTGAGGCTGTCTTCACATCCAAGTGAATCGGTTTCAATCAATGAAACAGTATAACTTCCGGAAAGCAGGTATTCGTGAACAGGATCCGAAGCCGTTGAAGCACTGTCCAATCCATCTCCAAACCGCCAATAAGACGACAAATGCCCATCGCCTGTGGAAGCATTAACAAAGTTAACGGTCGCGGGTGACTTACAGTAAAACGTATCGGCCGTAAAAGCTACGCTGGGGTTTTTATTTACATGGATGTAGTTAGCTTTTGACAGGTTGGGCGAAGAACAACCCACGCTGTTTCTTACCGTCAGTGAAATGCCGTAATTGCGTGCCGTAGGAAAGCCAGCATAAGAATAGACAGGTGTCGGCAGAGTGCTCGTATTTCCATCGCCAAAAGTCCAGAAAAAAGTTAGTGGGCCGTAGGCGCCCGCGTTGCTGGTATCAGCAAATGTTACCGGTGCGCCCGGGCAAACGACAGTATCGAGGCTATAAAAACCGGCAGTAGGATTGGGATAGACAGTAATTGCCAACGTTTGTTTTGTAGAATCGCCGTGGCCATAGCCGGTAAGTGTTACGGTGTAAACGCCCACAGGGATGAATGTTTTTGACGGGTTTGCAGAAGACACAGGGGCCGAGCCATCACCGAAATTCCAGGAATACGCGGTGTCGCCCACCGAGGAATTGGTGAAGTACACGGTAAGCGGATTGCAACCCGATGAGGCGCTTACAGAAAATCCCGCCTGCCCAAATCCGGACAATGGATTAACCATAAGCAACAATAGCAACAGTAGAAATTTTAATTGCCGAAGTGTTTTCGAAATTGTATCAAGCCATACGCAAGACGGGCGCCTACCCAGACTTCGTTTCAAGCTGCACATATCATTCAGTTCCTCTTTTATAACCATAAGGTTCGATTATAGTCTTCGTTTGTCCATTTACATCAAGGCGTTGTCATCTCGCAGAACATTTAAAGTTAACTAAACTTGCCGGATAATGGAAATTTTTCTAACGGTAAAATATAAAATAAATAAAAAATCTAATTTTACAATGCCCGCATCCGGTTGTTTTTGCTATTATGCTCCAGTTCTGCAAGGCCCAATGTCTCCATAAGGGGCGGTAAGTACATTCCGAACCGGCCCCTCAAGCCCTTCTTTAACCCATACCATCCACCTACTGGATTATCTGTGCTTCGGCCCCATGCTTCCACAGTGCCTTCTGTAGCTGGCTTTTGTTCGTCAGCGCTGCCTAGCAGCATCCAGTCGCCGTGCTTCTTCAGCATGTCATGTAAGTCTTTTATGCAGCGCAGGTCGTACCGTAGCACCGTAGAACCCACAGTACACACGAGTGCAGGTGGGTCAAGCCCTTCGTCTTTATACATCGTATATTCAGATGTGCCGGGAGGAGTTTTCAGCACCCATGGATTTTCCTTTGTGCCATTGCCTGTTTGTGTATTTATCGCCATATTTTCTAATTTTTGCAATAAATATACTTTAATCCAGCTAAATCTGGCATTTTAACTGGTATGTTTGTGGCAATAACAAAGTGATATGAAAAAACACGTCTTTGCAATATTTTATTTTATGATATTTTTTAGTGCAGACATGGCGTTAGCTAAGGAAGGCACCGACGGACAAGACGGCCGTTTCAATGCATTTAAAGACCGGTTTGTATTGGCTATGTGGAAGGTTTATCCTTCCTGGGCAAGTAGTGTCGGTTATCATAAGTATGATGCGGTATTGGTAATCCCCGATGATCATTCACGCAGTGAGGAACTTTCGTTTTGTAAAAGTTACTTGGATTCTCTGGAAGCATTCGACTTATCCGGGTTGTCGGACGGTAACAAAACGGATTATCGCCTGATTGAGAACCAGCTAAAGTATGCGCGCTGGGGTGTTACCGAAATGAGGTCATGGGAGTGGGATCCATCGGGATACAATGTGTGCGGTGGTTTTTCTGACTTGTTAGGCAATGGTTATGAGCCTCTGGACACACGGTTGAGGCACTTCTTTGAAAAACTGAGTTTTGTGCCTGCTTACTATGAGGCGGCAAAAAGTAATATCAAGAACCCCACATTGGTGCACACTTCGCTCGCTATCGAACAAAATTCAGGAGGACTTTCCGTCTTTACAACCGATCTGGATGAAGCCCTTAATAAATCAACGCTGAGCGAGCAGGAAAAAGCTGATATGAAGATGCGTGCAGCAAAGGCTGTTGCCGCCATAAACGGCTACGTGGCATGGCTTAAAAATCTTAAAAACGATCACCCCCGGAGTTTCAGGCTTGGAAAAGAACTTTACGAAAAAAAGTTTGAATATGAGATCCAGTCCCAGTATACCGCAGAAGAAATATACAACAAAGCGCTGGCCCATAAAGAAGAACTTCACGCGAAAATGTTTGAGATCACCAGGCAGCTCTGGCCAAAGTATTTTGCCGGGAAACCTATTCCCGAAAATACGCTTGAGGCTACCCGGCTGATGATAGACCGCTTGTCCAATAACATGATCATGCCTGATTCGTTTCAGTCGGCCATCGAGCACCAATTACCCGTTTTGTTGAACTTCATTAAGAAAAAGGACCTTATTTATATTGACCCGTCTAAGCCACTTGTGGTACGGCGGGAGCCTGCTTACATGGCTGGTGTGGCCGGTGCTTCTATTAACGCCCCGGGACCATACGACAAGAACGGTAACACCTATTACAATGTAGGCAGCCTGGCAGGGTGGGACAATGAAAGGGCCGAAAGTTACCTGAGGGAATATAACCATTACACCCTGCAAATCCTGAACATCCATGAGGCAATTCCCGGACACTACACACAATTAGTGTACGCCAATCAGTCGCCAAGCATTATTAAGGCTATACTCGGAAATAACGCGATGATAGAAGGGTGGGCGGTTTATACAGAAAGGATGATGTTGGAGAATGGCTATGATGGTGACCGTGGGCCGGACTCGAAGGAGGCCTCGCCTGAAATGTGGCTGATGTATTATAAATGGAACCTCCGCAGCACCTGTAATACCATTCTTGATTACAGCGTTCACACAAGGGATATGAGCCAGGCCGATGCAATGAGGTTGTTAAAGACCGAAGCCTTTCAGCAAGCGACTGAGGCAGAAGGGAAATGGAAACGTGTTTCTGTGACCCAGGTGCAACTGGATTGTTATTTCACAGGCTATACTGAGATATATGAGTTCCGGCAGGAATTGATGGATAGGTTGAAGGATAAATTTAACCTGAAACAGTTTCACGAGAAATTCCTGAGTTATGGCAGTGCGCCGGTGAAGTACATTCGCGAAATGATGCTGGCAGATATGGGGCTAAATGGGAAGTAATACCCATAGCACACTGAGCTACGTTTTCTGTTTCACCATCTGGCCGAACCTTTCGTAATAAGCCTTTTCCAGCATTTCTTTGTGGTCGGGGTGTGCAATGCTGATCAGCAGTTTAGCCCGTTGGTCCATGTTCTTGCCATATAAGTTTACCACACCGTATTCAGTAGCCACATAGTGTACATGGCCCCTTGTTGTTACGACCCCTGCGCCTTGTTTCAGATACGGGACAATCCGGGACACGCCATGCTTGGTGGTCGATGGCATCCCTATTATTGGCTTTCCTCCCTCTGATAGCGCCGCACCGCGCATGAAATCCATTTGGCCACCTATTCCGGAATATTGGTAAGGGCCTATGGAGTCTGCGCAGACCTGGCCTGTGAGGTCTATTTCTATAGCGCTGTTTATCGATACTACCTTCGGGTTTCTACGTATTACATCAGTGTCGTTCACATACGCCACGTCCATACAATAGACATCGAGGTTGTTATCCGCAAAATCATAAACTTTACGGGTACCGAGTATAAATGAACTGACGATTTTGCCCCTCTGCACCTTTTTGTACTGATTGGTGATCACGCCTGTTTCTACCAGGGGGAGTATGCCATCAGAGAACATTTCGGTATGTATACCCAAACCTTTATGGTTTTTCAGGCATTTCAATACTGCATCAGGTACACCGCCTATACCCATTTGTAACGTTGCGCCATCTTCTATCAAGTCGGCAATATTGGCGCCTATTTCATCGGTTATTTTATCTGCAGCCGCGGCATAGTCTATTTGAATGATCTCAGTCTCCATCCATACTGCGGCGGCAAATGCCGAGAGGTGGACAACGCCATCCCCTAATATCCGCGGCATCCGGGGGTTTACGTGCGCAATCACTTTTTTGGCATTGCGCACAGCGCTCAGGGCTGCGTCTACTGATGTCCCAAGGGTACAGTAGCCATGGAGGTCGGGCGGTGACACCTGTATTAAGGCGACGTCAATTGGTAGTATCCCCCGGTCGAATAATTGCGGTATCTCACTTAGGAACACTGGTATGTAGCCACCGTATTCACTGTTGGCCCATTCACGCATATTACCTGATACAAAAAGGGAATTCAGGTAAAAGCTTTCAAACACCTGCGGCTTGTTCCACTCTATGTTGCCGTAAGTGCTGATGGATGTGAGTTCCACATCTTTAATCGTTCCGGCTCTCGCCAATAATGCGTTCACAAGTATCACGGGTGTGGCTGCGCTGCCGTGAATGAAGACCCGGTTGCCACTTTCTACCAGCATCACTGCCTCTTCCGCAGTCGTATATTTAAGGTCCATATTCTGTATAGGGATAATCTTTTTTTTATGGGATTACCAAAACTGGTTTCGTACTGTTGCGCAATAAGTGTTCTGCCAGGCTTCCCAGCATTCTTGCGCCGATCAAGCTTCTGCTGTGGCTACCCACGGCTAGTATGTCATACGATATTCCTGATAGGATTTCATCGATCTTCTGGCGGGGAATACCATAGGCTTCAACATAATTTATTTTGTCGCCGAGGTATTTGGACGCTAATTGTTTCAGGTCGTCACTGTCCCTTTTCAGGTCCTCGTTCAATTGTTGTTCTTCTCCGGTACCTGCCGAAAAGAGGGTTTCATCAATGATATGTATTACGGTGACCTTTGCTTCTTTTAATGACTCCACAAGCATTCGCATTGTGTTCAATACATTTTTTGTAAACGGCGAATAGTCGAGGCACAGAACTATATGCATGTCTGATTTTTTATCAATATTAGCATCACACACCCCTTGCAGCAATGATGAAAGTCATTTAATGGCATGACACTGATCTGATACTATATTTCCACTCGCCGCCTGCATGATTATAGCTGCACTGTTTGGCTGTCCTGACTGTGGATAGCGCTGGCCCTAAATCTGATTTTTATGATCTTATTTCCCCAAGGCCGCCTTATACACCTTCAGGCATCGCCCTCGGGCCAATTCGTGGTTGACGATTGGTTGTGTATACGTAAGTTCGTCAAATTCCGGTACCCACTTGCGTATGTATTTTAATTCCGGATCGAACTTTTGTGTTTGCAAATAGGGGTTAAAGATCCTGAAATACGGCGCCGCATCGCATCCGCACCCAGCCGCCCATTGCCAGCCACCATTATTTGCAGCGAGGTCAAAATCGAGTAGCTTTTCTGCAAAATAAGCTTCGCCCCAACGCCAGTCAATGAGCAGGTGCTTAGTAAGGAAGCTGGCTACGATCATCCGCACGCGGTTATGCATGTACCCCGTTTCATTGAGCTCCCTCATGCCTGCATCTACTATAGGGTAACCGGTTTTGCCGGCACACCATTGCTCAAATTCCTGCTCGTTGTTGCGCCAGGCTATCCTGTCGTATTCTTTCTTAAATGAATGCTCCGTTACCTGCGGGAAATGCCACAATATCATCTGGTAAAAATCACGCCATATCAGTTCATTCAGCAATGTCTCATTCAGTTGTTGCGCCCGCCCAGCCAGTTCACGGATACTGATGGTGCCAAACCTAAGGTGAACGCTGAGCCTTGTGGTGCCGTCTATTCCCGGGAAGTCGCGGGTGTCACTATAATGGGCTGCTATCGTTTCATTGAGTTTAGGCGGGCCTATTGTACCCTTACTTTCTTTAAACCCCAGGTCAGCCAAAGTCGGTATCTCAGTTGCAGTCTGGTGGTAAAGATTGCCGGCATATTTAAGAACAGGATATGGCTTCAGGTGGCTGCTATTGAGCGTTTCCTTCCATCTCCTGCTGTAAGGGGTAAAGACGGTATAAGGTGCGCCATCTTGTTTTAATACTTCGTTTCGTTCAAATATCACTTGATCTTTGAAAGTGAGGAATCCAATGCCGCGATCTTCTAAAAAAGCCCTCATGGCTGTGTCCCTGGCCATCGCGTACGGTTCATAATCGTGATTGGTATAAACCACAGAAACGCTGTATTCAGCACATAATTTTTGGAAACAGTCTACCGGCCGTCCATGCATCACCATTAGCGAACTACCGAGTTGCGATAATTCTAACTTCAGTCCAGTCAGTGAATCGTGTATGAATTGCACACGCCTATCCTGTTTGTTGTCAAGTTTGTCCAGTATATCGGTATCGAAAATAAATACTGGCAAGACTTGCCAAACACCGCGCAATGCATGATATAAGCCTGCATTGTCTTCTATCCGGAGGTCGCGGCGAAACCAGAATATATTTATAGGGTCTTTCATTTTCAGCAGTTTGAAAATTTGACTAAATACGTAATGAAAGTCTGAAAAAAATAGGTGTTTAATAATTTGTACAAAATTATAAACAAAATGTGATAATGCCGCAACGGACATGATATTTGTTCTTAAGAACGGGCATGGGGCTGAATCGACAGTAACAGTTTTAGCTCCATTTGCCTATTTGAAATGAAATTGCCGCTAACACGATATAGTTTTGGTTAATAAACGCATCACTTTTTCCATTTCCTAAGACAAAATATTCTGTCTAATTTGCCCGCCTAAAAACAAAACAGAACGAGCTATGAATAATCCTGCACAGATAGTGATCGCCGGGAACAGCGAAAATCCACTTAAGGTCAATCGCCTTGGATATGGCACCATGCGCCTGACGGGCGAGGGAATATATGGTGAGCCGCCCAACCGCCCGGAAGCACTGCAGATACTGAAACGCGCTGTTGATAGTGGCATTAATTTCCTGGACACGGCAGATTACTATGGGGAAGACGTTACCAACCGGCTCATCTCAGAAGCATTGCATCCTTACCCAAGTGACCTGGTCATTTGCACCAAGGTAGGTGGCGCACGCAAGCCGGACAAGAGTTGGGTGCCTTTTAACCGGCCTGAAAACCTACGGGCAAGTATTGACAACAACCTCCGCACACTGAAACTTGAACAGATAACCTTGGTGCATTTCAGGGCTATGGGCACACACGGTGCGCCATTTAAGGAGTCGATGAATGCTATGTTTGACATGCAGAAAGAGGGAAAGATACTGCACGTGGGTGTAAGCAATGTAAGCCCGGAAGAATTGCATCAGGCCATGGCGATGGGTAAAATTGCGACGGTGGAAAATATGTATGGCCATGGGCAGCGTAAAACATTGAAAATGGCCTTTGGGACATCCTATGGAGGCGAGGAGGTATTAAGTATTTGTGAAGAAAACGGAATTCCGATGATCCCCTATTTCTCGTTATTGAATTCCCTGGCGAAGAAAGACAACCGCATAGCGGAAATAGCAAAAAAATACAACGCCACTGAGGCGCAAATAAATATTGCATGGCTGCTGCACCGCTCTCCTTGGATACTGCCGATTCCCGGGACTTCGCAATTGAAACATTTCGATGAAAACCTACGGGGTGCGAAAATCAGCCTGACAGAGGAGGATATGGCATTTTTGGAATAGCAATCGGACTTTTCCAAAATCCCACATAAGATTTGAACAATGGCAGTAAATATTCCAATTTCCCTAATTTCAACTACCTTTGTTGTGATTAAAAAATATAGATGCCAAAAAGCAGTAAAAAGAAAAATAAGAACCCAGACGCAGGTAAGGAAGTATTTACAGGCAAACTGGAAGTGACCCGCAGCGGTATGGGTTTCGTGATTGTGCCGGGAATGGATAAGGATATTCTCATCAAGCGGGAAAATATGTATACGGCCCTGAACGGGGACGAGGTAAAAGTAGAAGTACGGAGCTATCGGGATGGTAACAGTAGGGTAGAGGGCATCGTTAAGGAGGTGGTACGCAGGAAGCAGAGCGAATTTAGTGGTAAGGTGGAAGTGCATCCTCACTTTGCATTCCTGATCCCCGACAGCGAAAAAATGTCGGTAGATATTTACATACCGCTGCACTTACTGAACGGCGCCAAAACAGGCGATAGCGCCATGGCACGTATCGTGGAATGGAACGGCAAGAATAAGAACCCTGTAGGTGAAATTGTGAGTGTACTCACCAACGAATCTGTGAATGAGATCGCCATGCAGGGTTTGCTGGTGGAGAATGGTTTCCCGCTTACCTTCCCCGACGACGTGCTGGAAGATGCCGCGCGGTACTCAGAGTTTATTGATAAGGATGAAGTAAAGAAAAGAAAGGACCTCCGTAATGTCTTGACGGTGACCATAGACCCGGCCGATGCTAAAGATTTTGATGACGCCCTGTCATTTAAAGCATTGAAGGGAGGGTGGTACGAGGTAGGCGTCCACATCGCAGATGTGAGCCACTATATCGCTCCTGATTCTGCGCTGGACAAGGAGGCATACCGCAGGGCAACCAGTGTGTACCTTCCTGATCGTGTGTCGCCTATGCTTCCGGAGCGGCTTTCAAATGAATTGTGCTCGCTGCGCCCGCATGAAGATAAATATACTTTCTCGGTCGTGTTTCAAATAAACAAAGCCGGCAAAGTAAAGGATCACTGGATCGGTAAAACCATTATCCATTCGGATCGCCGCTTTTCTTACGAAGATGTACAGACCATCATCGAAGGAGCGCCTGGCGACTATGCCAAGGAACTGCTCGTGATGAATGAAATAGCACGCAGCCTCCGCAGTGAACGTTTCACAAAAGGCGCCATTAATTTCTCGTCTCAGGAGGTCCGGTTCCAACTAGATGAAAAGGGCAAGCCGATAGGCATTATTATCAAGGAGAGCAAGGAGGCGCACCAACTGATAGAGGAATTTATGCTTTTGGCAAACCGTACTGTTGCTGAATATGTGGGAGCCATAAAATTCAAGGGGGAACATGTACCTTTTCCCTACCGGGTACATGATGTGCCGCATGAAGACAAACTAAAAGTGTTTGCGCTCTTCGCACGCCGTTTTGGAGTGAACTTTGACTTAAGTACACCGCAAACTATTTCAAAATCCTTCAATGCGATGCTTGAAACCGTGAAGGGCAAGCCGGAGCAACATGTGCTCGAACAATTGGGCATCCGTACAATGTCGAAGGCAGTGTACACTACTGACAACATAGGCCATTACGGGCTTGGCTTTGAGCATTATTGTCATTTTACATCTCCCATCCGCCGTTATCCCGATGTGCTGGTACATCGGATACTTCAGGAATGCCTCGAGAACAAGATCCGACCGATGAAGCATCTGGAAGTACAGTGCCGTCATTGCTCAGACCAGGAGCGCCGCGCAATGGAGACAGAGCGTGCTGCTAACAAATACAAGCAAGTGGAATTCATGCAAGGTTACATCGGTGAAGAGTTTGAAGCGGTGATCAGCGGCGTAGCTACCTTTGGTTTTTGGGCAGAAACGGTGGCGCATAAATGCGAGGGGATGATCTCGATAACAGATCTGGCTGAATTTGATGACTTTGAATATAAGGAAGGGGAGTATGCACTGGTGGGCCGGGTAACAGGATTCCGGTTTGCAATGGGAGACAACGTGAAGGTTAGGGTAGTGTCGGCAAATCTCAGTAAACGGCAGATCGATTTTTCTATACTGGAACTACCGGAGCGCAAGGGAAAGAGACCATCTTCACTTTCGGACACCGGCAAAACGGGGAAATCATTCCGCCAAGATCGGCCAAAATCTGTACGTGGCGGAAAGCCTTCTTATGACCGCGGTGAAACAAAACATAAATCCAATAAAAGCAAAAAGAGATAAATGCATTCCTTTACCGACCTAGTTATAAGTTTTGAAAAGCGATTTACTGAAACTTTGCCATTTTCGGAATCTCCAACCACACTTTATGATCCCTGTCGTTACTTGTTGCAACTTGGAGGCAAGCGCGTGCGCCCGGTGCTTTGCCTCATGGCAAACGAGATGTTTGGGGAAATTACTGATGACGCATACAGGGCGGCAGCGGGTATTGAACTCTTTCACAACTTTACGCTGATCCACGATGATATCCTGGACCATTCGCCATTGAGGCGTGGGCAACCAACCGTACATGCAAAATATGGTTTGACGTCGGGCATTCTCTGCGGCGATGTGATGTGCATCTACTCCTACGAGCAGATAGCAGGTATCAACAGGTCGCTGCAACAAGTAATGCAGGTATTTAATCGAACTGCGATAGAAGTCTGCGAAGGGCAGCAATTAGACATGGATTTCGAACAGCGAAATGACGTGGCTATGGCGGAATACCTGCACATGATCACACTTAAAACATCCGTTTTGCTTGCATGCAGCCTTAAAATGGGCGCGATAACCGGCGGCGCACTGGGTGATAACGCGAATAAACTGTATGAATTTGGAAAAAATATGGGCATCGCTTTTCAATTGCAAGACGACTATCTGGATGCATTTGGCGAAAACTCAGGTAAGCAACTCGGTGGGGATATTAAGGCTAATAAGAAAACATTCCTCTTATTGAGTGCATTGGAGCAAGCAGATGACAAGCTACGGGTCGAAATAGAGCTGTTGCTGCGGCATGACAATGAAAATAAAGTTCAGGATATGCTTTCGCTATTCAAAGCAACTGGCGCCGATATTGCCTGCAGGCGTGCGGTAGAGCATTATTCAGGTTTGGCTTTTGAATGTTTGGATAATGTGGCTGTACCCGGTAAGCGGAAAGAACCTTTGTACGAACTTGCAAGCTATTTGCTCATTCGCGAAAAATGATGTACGGGTAATACAAAGAATAATAATGATGTGTAAAAATGATTTAGGTCGTAATAGCAATATTGTTTATGCTTCTCCGTTTTTATGATTAAAACTTATGCTATGAACAGGATTTTACTTTCATTCACTGTTGTTGCAATACTTGCATGCGGTTGTAAAAAGAGTAGCACCGCCAACAATAGCGTTACATACAGGGGAGTAGTCATAAGGTCAGTTTGCCTTCATTCAGTAGTTCAGTCCATTGGGCCGAATTATCTCGGGGAAAGCGGCTGGGTAGGAAGCTTCGGTTCGCAACCGTTGAACCACGTTTTTTCGGTTCAAAATTATTGCCAGTTCGGTGAGCGTTCGATTGGAGATACTTTCAATTTTAAAATAGTGCCTCCGCAATCGCAGAATTGTGCTTATTGCATGGAGGCTATCGATGCCCCAACTACAGCTTACTCCATTGAGGTTGTACCATGATGTTTCATTCCTGCACCATTCGAATAAAGCTCAAAAAAGGACGATTTGTGTATTAATAAAATAGTACATAAGTGGCTCGTCGATAGTTAGCTATTTATCAGCAAACTTCTCATTGAGATGGATGCCATATCAAATTGGGAATTGAAAAAAGTGACCTTTTCGCTTTTGTGTTGCAAGCCCAGGACATAAAACAATGGCAGCAGATGCTCGTAAGAAGGGTGTGCCATGGTCGCAGTATTCCCTAATATTTTTTGATAGTCCAATATGGATTTGTGGTCGCCTATCTCGATCCAATCTGTGAATTTGCTATCAAACTCACGTGCCCAGTCATACACCTTATTGCCGCCATTCCAGTCTACCATGCGCAAATTATGAACCAGGTTGCCACTGCCTAAGATCAATACACCTTTTTCGCGCAGCTTGCTTAGCTGTTTCCCTATTTCATAATGGTACTGCGGCGGCTTGTCGTAATCCAGGCTCAGTTGATAGACGGGTATATCGGCAGCGGGGTACATCGGCAAGAGAACACTCCAGGTGCCGTGGTCCAGCCCCCATTTATCATCGCTTTGTATGTGGCTATAGGTGACGATCTCCTTTGTCAGTTGGGCCATTTCAGGCGATCCGGGCGCCGGGTATTGCTGGTCAAATAATTTTTTCGGAAAACCACCAAAGTCATGAATTGTTTCCGGATGGCTGGCTACCGTCACTCTGGTACCCGTTGTAGTCCAGTGGGCGGAGATGGATAATATAGCCTTTGGCCTCGGAAGTTTTTTCCCTATGTCCTGCCAGCTTTTGTGATAAGAATTGTCGTCAATGGCGTTCATTGGATTGCCATGCCCGATAAACATAGCCGGCATTCTTTCGGTAGGGGACAAGTTTCGTCCCAGCGCTTCGAGCGCAGATAGTGTAGACATACCTGAAATTTGTGCTATTGCAGCCAGGCCACCGGCTTTGATAAATGACCTTCTATGCATTTGCTTGTTTTATGTTCAAAATGAAACGGTAATTTAACGAACCGTAAAAATATCGGCGCGCTATTTAATGCAAATATACGTGTATCTACATTTAATTAGTATCGGTGGCTAGCTATATCTATATAAAAAATCCCTATCGCCTTAATCGGTCATAGGGATTTTTTAGTCTAATCACACTTATATAAATAATTTCATCAATGGTTGAACTGACCACCCGCAGCTTTTGCGAGCGAGTCTATACTCACGATTGGTGTTTTCTTTCCCATGTGGCAGGTAACACAGTTTATCGATTCCAGAGTATGGTCGCCACCTATCATTTTGCCAATATAATTGCTATTGATTGCTTCGGTCATTCGCATCATATTCCGGGCAATATTTTTTTCCGGTTTGTCGTCTGATGCGAAGTCCATTCTTGGCCTGTTTTCGCCTTCCACGTGTTGTGCGACGTGGCAAAAATCGCACCTGACGCCTAAAGATTTTGAGAAATTTCTCATCACGTTGTGGAGTTCTTTTCCGGAGATATCCTTTGGCAGTATTTTGAGATTTGTGGGTTTCTTATCATCGTCGTCGTGATGCTGGGCAAAAGCTTGCCCGAATATCATGCCTGCTGATAGCGTCATAACCAGCATTAGTTTTTTATTTAACCTCATAAATTTACTTTAAGTTGAAACGCTAATGTAGTGAAATATCTTAAGACGCAAATCTATTTTTAGGGTTGGAAATATATTTTATACGGGATATAAATAGCTCTATCTCTCAACATTATTCTATGCACTTGAAATAATTTTTGTGCATACCCATCCTAACTATTAATTTTGCTGTCTATAAGATAAATAGCTAAAGAAACCCATAATAAATTATGTTATTTTGGTTTTTATAGTTAATTTTATCCCATCGTAAACCTTTTTAAAGACTACTCAATGAGAAAGCTATTCCTTCTATTAATCCTGTCCATCCTATTTTCAAGGATGTCTTATGCCCAGTCGACAATCTCATTGTCAGGGTATCCTATTGTAACGACCGGCTGGACCGTTGGTGGCAGCGCTTCTGCAGTCGATAGCGAAATTGTTCTTACCACTGCTGCCGGTAGCGAAAGTGGTTACGTTTATTACAATACCTCAGAAAACCTCAGTGCATGTGGTCAATTTGCAGTGGATTTCGACTGGCAGATCACAAGTCCCGGAGGCATTGGGGTGGCTGACGGCCTTGCATTTTTCTTCATCAACCCAATGAGCACTTTTACCGCTGGTGGTGGGCTTGGATTGCCAAATCCCTTAACAGGATTGATCCTGACGTTTGATACCTACGACAACGATGGTGATGGCCTCAATCCAGAAAATGAATTGTATGGTTTCACGACGGCGACGACTTATGCAGAGTCCTTACGTACTCAATTGCTGTGTCCCATCAACGGGCATAACACGATAATAGATGATGGTTCATGGCATCATTGCCATATGACCTATAATGGGGGTACAATACACGTATTTTGGGATTACAGTACTACGGTAGTAATGTCGGGAACTTTCCCGATTACGTCTTCAGGTTACTTTGGTTTTAGTGGAGGTACCGGCGGAGGCTGGAGCAAGCAAAGTGTAAAAAATGTAAATATTTCTTATAACACTATCAGCGCTATTGTTGGGCCTACTACCTATTGTACTGGATCCACCAGTTCGTTGGGTGATTCTACAATTGGCGGTACTTGGTTAAGCACCAATACTTCGGTTGCAGCGATCAATACAACAACGGGAAGTTTGACTGCCGGGTCGTTGGGTACGTCTATTATTTCCTATTCCTATGGCACTGGGTGTGTGGCTACAACAACTGTAACTGTTTTGACTCCGCCTGCGCCCATCGTCGTTGGCGCGAGCAGTATTTGCAATTATACATCTACAACATTTTCCGATGCTACCCTCGGGGGTACTTGGAGCAGTGCGCACGTTGCGGTTGGCACCGTATCTACCGGTGGTGTTGTGACAGGGCTTGGCGCTGGCTCTACGGTAGTTACTTATTCTCTGGGTGGCGCCTGTTACGTAGATGCCCCTATTACGGTCTACTCTGCGCCTGGTCCTATTACCGGGACAACAAGCGTGTGTACCGGATTTACAACTAATTTAAGCGATGTTGTTACAGGCGGCGTTTGGAGCAGCTCTGCATCGGGTATCGGTTCAGTCAATACCTCTGGCGTAGTAACTGGCGTAACGGCCGGTACGGCGATAATTTCATACTCTTTCGGGAGTTCGCTTTGTACTGCTACCACTACGGTTACTGTAAACCAATCGCCTTCGGCCATCACAGGTACTCCTTACATCTGCCCGGGTACCGTTACACTGCTCGCCGATGGGATGAGCGGCGGTACATGGAGCAGTAGTCATACATCTGTTGCAACTGCCGGATCTACCACCGGCAATATTACCGGGGTGGCTGCTGGTTCTTCTACTATTTCTTATGTGTTGATGGGGACTGGTTGTTACGCGTTGCAAAACGTTACGGTGTATCCACTTCCATTGGCCATTAATGGTATAACGGTAGTGTGCGTCGGACAATCGACTTCACTCACTGATGCCACAACCGGCGGAACCTGGAGCACTGCAAATGCATCTGTGGCGACAGTCGGTGGATCGGGATCAGTTTTGGGTGTCTCACAAGGAACAACAGTAATTACTTACACATTGGCGACAGGATGCTATGTGACCACAGCTGTGCTTGTTAATCCGCTGCCCGGTGCGATATTCGGCACGCCTAATGCCTGTGTAGCCGCTACATCTACGCTTGCAGATGGCACGGCGGGCGGCACATGGAGCAGCAGTGATTTTACGATAGCGTCGGTGGGTTCGACAACCGGCGTCGTCAGTGGTGTAGTGCTCGGCTCAGTGTCTATTACCTATACTCTTACATCCACTGGTTGCCTTGCTACTACTTTGTTCACTGTGAACCCCACGCCAGACCCGATATCGGGTATCACTACGTTATGCTTAGGTACAACATCTTCGCTGACGGATATAGACCCTGGTGGGACATGGACGAGCAATGCCCCGTCAGTGGCGCCGGTCGGGCTGAGTTCCGGTATCGTTACCGGCCTGTCCACGGGTATTGCCAATATTACGTTTACACTGCCTACGGGCTGTTATAATACGGTGGGGGTGACGGTATACCCGAACCCTGGCGCGATCACGGGTACCACATCATTGTGCGTTGGCACGACTATTACGCTGGGTGATGCCACTGGCGGTGGTGGCTGGGTAAGTGGTGACGGCACCGTGGCAACCGTCAACGTTTCTTCTGGCGCGGTGTCAGGGCATGCCACGGGTACTGCTATCATTACCTATACGTTGAGTACGGGATGTTATGCTACCACTACGGTAACGGTTGAAAGTGCTCCTGGCCCGATTACCGGCACCTACACGGCATGTATCGGCAATACGGCTGCTTTATCCAATACGGTAACGGGCGGTACCTGGGCGAGCAGCAACACGGCTGTAGGCACCGTAGGGTTAACTACGGGAGTGGTAACGGGAGTAGGTGCAGGTACGGCTATTATCACCTATTCCCTTGGGGGTACGTGCCGTTCCGTGCATGAGGTAACGGTCTTTGCGTCGCCTTTAGCGATAGGCGGCGCGTCGTCGGTGTGCGTTGGGAGCAGTACGTCGCTTACTGACGGCACGTCAGGCGGCACGTGGAGCAGCAGCACCACGGCAGTGGGCACGGTGAGCAGTGCGGGATCATTCGGTGGCGTATCATCGGGTACGTCGATCATCAGTTACAAGCTAGCAGACGGGTGTTTTTCGATACGAACGGAGACGGTGAACGCCACTCCTACGGCGATAACGGGTAATACGGGCGTGTGTATAGGTTCCACGATAACGCTCGGCGATGGTGTGAGCGGTGGAACGTGGAGTACTACGAGTGGGTTGGTGACGCTGGGAACTACTACGGGCGCTGTGACGGGTGTAACAACAGGCACGGCGATAATAAGCTACCTGATCGGCACCTGTCAGGTGACGGCGACGGTTGCAGTGAACCCGCTGCCGGCTGCTATCACGGGTACGACAAGCGTTTGTGCACTGTCGTCTACGACACTGGCCGACGCGAGCGGCGCCGGCACGTGGAGCAGCAGCGCCACGGGCATCGCTACGGTAGGTTCTGCGACAGGCGTGGTATCGGGCATCGCTGCGGGTACTGCGCAGATCACGTTTAAACTACCTACGGGATGTATCGCTACAACAACGGTAACGGTGAGCAATGCCCCTGCACTGATCACGGGTCCCGGGAGTGTGTGCACAGGCGACTCGGTGACCCTATTGGATGCTACAACCTCCGGGACGTGGACGAGCGGCACGACAGCGGTAGCGACGGTTGGCACATCAGGAGTTGTTGACGGCATAATGGCGGGTACATCAGTGATCACGTACAGCCTCGGCGGTAGTTGTATCGTTACGAAGACGGTGACGGTATATGCCTCGCCGGGTACGATTTCCGGGGCCCATGCGCTATGCGTGGCTACATCGCTGTCACTGGGCGACATAGTTGGCGGCGGTACATGGGTAAGCAGTGCTACGGGTACGGCCACTATCGGCCTTACGAGCGGTACGGTGACGGGAGTGGCTCTTGGGACGACACTGGTGACATACACGGCCCCTGGCGGGTGCCAGGCCCCTGTGGATACGATCTCGGTGAGTTCGTCGCCGACGGCTATACTTGGTCCGTCTACGATCTGCCTCGGCGCTACGGTGGCGTACAATGACGGTGTAGCGGGCGGTACATGGGTGAGTGGTAGTATGTCTGTTGCCACCATCGGCTCCCTTACGGGCGCAGCCCTGGGCGTATCGCTGGGCAGTGCAGTGCTGACCTATTCGTTAGGGACAGGCTGTACGACGACAAAAACAATAACAGTAATAAGCTCCCCCGCATCAATCAGCGGGACATTAAGTATATGTGTTGGTGGGACGACAGATCTGTCAGATCTATCAACGGGTACGTGGAGCAGCCGGAGTGTATTGGTGGGTACGGTAACGTCCGGGGGCACTGTTTCCGGAGTAAGTGCGGGTACGACGGTGATCAGTTATACGATCGGGGACGGATGCGCTGCCACGGTAACGCTCACGGTAAGCCCTACGCCTCCTGCGTTCACGGGCGCCTTAGCGCAATGCTCGGGGGATTCTACGCTATTGTCAGACGGTACGTCCGGCGGTACATGGAGCAGCAGCAATACGGCGGTGGCCAGTGTTGGCAGCGGCGGCATGTGGATGGGCGTGTCGGCGGGGAGCGCTGTGATCAGCTATACCCTTGGAGGCGCCTGTTCGGCTTTTCATACAGTTACGGTCTATGCGTCGCCATCGCGTGTAAGCGGTGCTTCTGCGCTGTGCGTGGGTACGACGGCGGCGCTGGGCGATGCGGTGACAGGAGGGACATGGTTCAGCAGTAATACATCAGTGGCGACGGTGACCTCTGGTGGCGGCGTTGTTACGGGCGTGATGCTGGGTACCACGATCATTACATATACGGCTGCGGGCGGTTGCCAGGTGGCGGATACGCTATCTGTGAGCCCTACGCCGACAGCGATCACGGGCGTATTGCCGGTGTGCGTCGGGGCTACGTTACCATTAGGCGACGGCGTATCGGGTGGTACGTGGATAAGTACGGTCCCCGGTGTTGCGACGATAGGGTCATTGAGCGGTATTGTCACGGGCGTATCGGTGGGCACAACGGTGATCACGTATTCATTGGGCTCGGGCTGTACGGTTACTGCCACGGTGAGCGCTATAGGGTCCCCTGCTGCCATCAGCGGCCCGGCGGCGGTGTGCGTGGGAAGTACGGTGTCCCTTAGCAGTGGCACGGGGGGTACGTGGAGCGGCAGCAATGCCCTTGTGGGTACTGTTAGCGGCACTGGCGTGGTGACGGGCGTATCAGCGGGTACGTTTACGATCAGTTATACGATAGGTGATGGTTGCCGCTCGGTGTATACGGAGACGGTGAGCCCTGTACCGGCGGCCATCGGAGGGATATTTCATGTGTGTGCAGGATCTGTTACGGACCTGACGGATGTGACGTCCGGCGGCACGTGGGGCAGCAGCAATACGGCGGTGGGCACGATAGGGTTATCTACGGGCGTGCTGACAGGCGTATCGTCCGGCAGTACGATAATTACATACATGGTATCCGGCGGCTGCAACAGCACGGCTACGGTTACGGTGGACCCGTCACCCGGTGCTATCGTGGGGCCGTTGAGCCTGTGTGCGCTGACGACAGCGGCGCTGACGGACGGCGTAAGCGGCGGCACGTGGAGCAGCAGCAATACGGCAGTGGGTACGGTCAGCAGCATCGGTACGCTGTATGGCGTGTCTGCGGGGACAACATTTATAACCTATACCCTGCCGGCAGGCTGCACGGCGATAGCTACGGCTACGGTCAACAGCCTTCCTGCTGCGGTCACGGGAACATTAACGATATGTGCGGGCCAGGTGAGCGGGCTTAGTGACGCTACTACAGGCGGCACGTGGGTGAGCGGCAATACAGGGGTAGCTACCGTTGGCCTGTCCACGGGGACGGTGACGGGCGTTGCTGCGGGCAGCGCGGTGATCACCTATACGCTTGGCGGGGGCTGTTCTATCACGGCGACGGTGACGGTGAACCCGGCGCCTGCGGCGATCAGCGGCCTGTCATCGCCCTGCGCAGGGACAACGATATCATTGACGGATGTGCCGACAAGCGGTACATGGAGCAGTGGTAATACGGCTGTCGGGACGATAGGATCGGTGTCAGGTATTTTCTCGGGGATCACATCCGGCACTACGGTGGTCACCTATACGCTTGCTGCGGGCTGTACGGCTACGGCGGTAGTTGCTGTGCGTACGGCCCCCGGGCCGATCATGGGGTCTGTGGCGATGTGCCTGGGTACGACGACAGACTATACCGATGTGGTAGCGGGGACATGGACGAGCAGTAATACAAGTGTGGCTACGGTAGGGCTGAGTACGGGCGTGGTGACGGCGGTATCGCTGGGAACGGCCACGATCACGGAGACGGCGCCGTCGGGCTGTACTGCGGAACAGGTAGTGACGGTAGAGCCATCGGCTACGGCGATCATAGTGCCGCCGCATGTGTGCGATGGGTCTTGCTATACGCTGACGGATGCTGTCGGGGGCGGTTCGTGGACGAGCACGTCCACGGGTACGGCTACGATCAGCGCCTCGGGGCTGCTGTGTGCCGTAAGTACGGGGACAACGATAATAACCTATTCTTTGGGCCTGGGCTGTACGGCGGTAACAACGGTGACGGTACTGTCGCCTGCGGCGCCGGTGACGGGCACGGGCGTTGTATGCGCGGGCTCCCAGACGGACCTGTCGGATGTGACGGTGCCCGGCACGTGGAGCAGCGGCAGCACGGGCGTTGCTACGGTAGTCGCCGGCAGCGGCGTGGTGACGGGCGTTGCGGGCGGTACGGCGATGATCACCTATACCATCGGGGACGGCTGTACGGCAACCTACGAGGTAACGGTGGACCCGATACTGCCCATTAGCGGTGCGCTGTCGGTGTGCGTATCGTCGTCGGTGACGCTGAGCGATGGCACTGCCGGCGGCAGCTGGACGGGCAGCGACGCAGGCGTGGCGACGGTGGACCCATCCACCGGCATAGTGACGGGCGTCAGCGCAGGCAGTACGGTGATCACCTATACACTGCCTACGGGCTGTATGGCGACCCATACGGTGACCGTCAATGGTTTACCAAATGCTATTACAGGCACCACAAGCGTGTGCCTTCATACGACAACGGGCCTTGTGGAGACCACGGGGGGCGGTACCTGGCTGAGCGGCAGCGCCGGCGTGGCTACGGTAGGGGTGACAGGCATCGTGAGCGGCGTGGGCGTGGGGACGTCGGTGATCAGCTACCGCCTGGGCACGGGCTGCATGGCCACCGATACGGTGACTGTTGACCCGCTTCCGGTAGCTATTTCCGGCGTGGGCAGTGTGTGCGTGGGATCTGCGGCAACAGTAACAGACGCTACGACAGGCGGTACATGGAGCAGCTCCGGTGCTGCGGCGACGGTAAGTTCCGGCGGCGTGGTGACGGGCGTATCTGCGGGTACGGTAACGATCACCTATACGACAGGCGCGGGCTGTATCGCCACGGCCACGGAAGTGGTACATGCTACGCCTGCAGGTATCAGCGGCGTGACGGGCGTCTGCGTTGGCGCAGCGGCAACGACACTTTCGGACGGCACGGCGGGAGGCACATGGACGAGCAGCAACCCGGGCGTCGCAACGGTCACCGGTGGCGGCGCAGTAACGCCGGTATCCTCCGGTACCACGACGATCAGCTACACACTGTCTACCGGCTGCCAGGCAGTGCTGCCATTCACGGTAGTCCCTGACCCCGGCCCTATTGGCGGGGATACGATACTGTGCAACGGGATGACGGCCACGCTGACGGACGGCTCCCATGGCGGGGTATGGACGAGCAGCAACCCATCGGTCCTGGGCATTGACCCTACCTCCGGCGTGGCGACAGCCTATGGGTCTGGCACGGTGCTGGTCTTCTATACAGAGGGCACAGGCTGCCAGTCGGTAAAACCACTTATAGTAAACCCATTCTCCCCCATTGACGGCCCCGGTGTTGTCTGTGCGGGACAAAGCATACAATTATCAGATACGACGACCGGCGGCAGTTGGACGGTGAGCGGCGGGGCCGCGACGGTAGCTGCCACGGGCGATACGACGGCGTTGGTGTACGGTGTGTCGGCAGGCACGGCCACGGTGTCGTACATACTGGCGTCGGGCTGCACGGCAACCTCGGTCGTTACGGTAGCGCCATCGCCCGGTGCGGTGACGGCGGGCAGTACCAGTGTGTGCGCAGGATCTTCGATAACACTAACAGACGGAACAAGCGGCGGGGCATGGACGAGCGCAGATACGGCTATCGCTATTGTCAGCGGCAGCGGTGGCAGCAGCATAGTGACGGGTATCTCTTCGGGTACGGTGGCCATCAGCTACAGCCTCGGCGGCTGCCCTGCCACGATAACGGTGACGGTGGACCCTGATCCGGCAGCTATTACGGGGGCCACGGGCCTTTGCGCAGGCAGCACCGCCATACTGGGTGATGCTACTTCGGGAGGCAGTTGGAGCGGGTCATCATCAGTGCTATCCGTAAGTACCGGCGGCGATATCAGGGGCCTGGGCGCAGGAACGGCAACAGTGACCTATAGTTTAGGCACAGGCTGCCTGACCACGGCAGTGATCACGGTGAACAGCCTGCCGGGGAGTATCAGCGGCAATTTAGCCTTCTGTATCGGGTCAACAACGACCTTAAGCGATGGTTCCGGCAGCGGCGGGAAGTGGAGCAGCAGCGATGCGTTCATAGCGCCTGTAGGCTCTGCGAGCGGCGTGGTGACAGGGTCTGCCGTTGGTACGGCGGTGATCACCTATACCTTGGGTACGGGCTGCACGGTGGATACAACGGTACAGGTACTGTTGCTGCCACCACCGATATCGGGCAGCCTGCTGTTATGCCCCGGCACCTGCAATCCATTGACTGACGGCTCCTATACCGGTGGTACGTGGACGAGCGGCAGCACGGGCGTGGCGACGATAAATGCGGCTTCGGGTGTTGCCTGCGGCGTCACGGTCGGCGTCTCGGAGATCACCTACTCACTGGGCGCCGGCTGTACGGCCTATGCTCAGGTGACAGTGAACCCCCTTCCTGCGGCAGTGACGGGCGACAGCCTGCTATGCTCCACGCTGACCGCAACACTGTCAGATGCGACGGATGGCGGTACCTGGAGCAGCGCAGCAACGGGCGTTGCGGTAATAGATCCGCTGACCGGCGTGGTGACCGGCGTTTCAGCGGGTACGGCGGCAATAGACTATACGATCAGCGCTACAGGTTGCAGCGCATCTTATACGGTATCGGTACTGGCGATCCCTACTCCGTTCACGGGCGACCGTACGGTGTGCGTAGGCTCGGAGGTATCGCTGACGGAGACGGTAGCGGGCGGTACATGGTACAGCAGCAATACCTCTGTGGCGACGGTGGGCAGCACTGGGGATGTGGGCCTGGTGACGGGCATATCCCTGGGCACGGCGGGCATTACCTATAGCCTGGTGGGCGCAGGCCCGGGCTGTTCTGCTGAAGTGACGGTGACGGTGGTACCGCTGCCGGATACGTTTGCGGTGAGCGGCGGCGGCAGCTACTGCGAGGGCGGTACCGGGGTAACGGTGGGCCTGTCGGGATCAGATGCCGGGACCAACTATATTTTATACCGCGGGTCTGTGGCCCTGGGCGCCTTTGCGGGCACGGGCTTTGCCCTGAACTTCGGGCTGCAGACGATAGCGGGCAGCTATACGGTAGAAGCGATAAACACCACCACGGGCTGCACGCGGGCAATGACAGGCAGCGCCACGGTGTCCATCACACCGACGGTGGTACCGGCGGTGGCGATCAGTTCCTCGGCTACGCTGAGCGTGTGTGCGGGTGCGTCAGTGACGTATACGGCAATACCTGCGGGCGGCGGCAGTACGCCATCGTACCTATGGGAAGTGAACGGCACGGAGGTGGGCACGGGCCTGACCTACACGTATATCCCTGCGGGCGGGGATGTGGTAGAGGTAGTGATGCACAGCGTGGCGGCGTGCGCGGCGCCGGATACGGCCATCGACACGGTGGTGATGACGGTGATGGCGAAGGAACATCCCTATGTGAGCTTTACGGCGGCACCGGGCGATACGGTGTGCGCAGGCATAGCGGTGGTACTGACGGCAGACCCTGTATATGGCGGGACGTCGCCTTCGTTCACCTGGTCGGCCAATGGCACGGAGATCGGTACAGGCGACGTGTTCTCCTACATCCCATCGAACGGGGATATTGTCACCTGCTTCATGACCAGCGATTATCCCTGCCTGGTAACCGATACGGTGACCGGCCCCGGCGTAGACTTTACGGTAGTGGCGCCGGTACTGCCATCAGTGGTGATCAACGCCTACCCCGGCACATCAGTGGGTATCGGCGGCAGCGTGACGCTGACGGCAGAGGTGACCAATGGGGGGACAAGCCCTACCTACCAGTGGTACATCAACAGCATCCCTGTTCCGGGGGCTACGGACCAGGTGTACACCCACTCAGGCTTCGACACGACGTTTGAGGACTCTGTATCTGTGGTGGTGACCAGCTCGGGCATCTGCCCGATGTCGGCGCACAACTGGGTATACATCGAGTGCAGCGGCCTCGGCGTGAAGAACGTACCCGGGTCCAGTGACATCAGCGTACTACCGAACCCGAGCCAGGGGACGTTCACGGTCCGGGGCACGGTGGGCGCCACCAGCCAGCAACTGGGCATAGAGGTCACAGACCTGCTGGGCCAGGTGGTGTACACCGGTCAGGCACAGGCTCCCGGCGGCAAGGTGAACGAACGGGTGTCACTGGGCAGCGGACTTGCCAATGGCATGTACCTGCTGACCATCAAAACCGAGACCGGCAACCTGCAGTTCCACATCGTGGTGGAGCAATAACGGACGATCATACTTACAACAAAAAGGGAACAGCCGGCGCAACGAGCGCCGGCTGTTCCCTTTATGCTTCTGCTCTAATTTTAGGGCCATGCAAACAATTGACCAACAGCGAACCTAAAGATAAACGGAGCGTCGCAGCCAAAGTTGGGCAGCGATAAAGTGCCGATTGACAAAAAATTTAGGGCTTTGTCTCAAGTAGAATCAAGACGCACATTATAAGGCAATTTTAGATTAGCTATCAATGAATATTAACTCGTGATTAAAATATGCAATTTGTGCGCACAAATTGCATATTGTCAGACGTAAATATTCAAATTAAGTCATTATTTTCGACAAAAGAAATTAACTTTAACCTTTGATTTTATTGAGTTCATCCAGTTTATCCTTATTGTATGTTGAAGAGATTTTTACTTCTATTCTTTTTCATAATTTTTGGTGTTGCGCCTACGGCTATAGTCTTAGCACAGTCGACAACCATAAGTTTATATGCTGGTGTTGCTGCCGGTACAGGCGGGTATATTGGAGATGGCACGGGCCTTACCACATACGAGCTGAATGGCCCACAAGGAATGTGCTTTGACCGGGATGGTAATATGTACGTTGCTGATAACGCCAATAACAGAATAAGGAAAATATCAGGTACCACCATCTCCACAATAGCAGGTACCGGCACTCCCGGCTATACCGGCGATGGTGGGCCTGCAACGTTAGCCAAGATCAACGGGCCATACGCCATTGCGGTAGATGAATCTTTCAATGTATACTTCACAGATAACGGCAATAGCTGTGTGCGTGAAATAATTGCTTCTTCAGGGGATATTATCACACTTGCGGGCAATGGTACCGCAGGTTATGATGGAGATGGGACACCGGCCACAAATTATGAGCTCAATCAGCCCATAGGTATTGTGTTAGGGCGGGACGGGAACCTTTATATCGGGGATCAGTTCAATTATCGGATACGTAAACTTACGCCATCCGGGACCATCTCTACCTGGGCAGGTACCGGTACTGGTGGCTTTTCGGGGGACGGCGGCGTAGCGACAGCAGCAGAAATTTCTTACCCTACCTGGGTGCGTTTTGATATGTGGGGCAATTTCTTTTTCTGGGACAGGGAAAATGAAAGAATGCGAAAAATCACCGCCGGCGCAGTACCTGCAAACAATATTATCTCAACAGTGGTTGGAGTGGGTGGTGTTTCCGGGTTTGTTGGCGATGGCAGCCCTGCCACAGCAGCAGAGTTTTCGTATTTACCGGGAGGGTTTTCATTTGACGGCGCAGGCAACCTGTATTTCGCCGACCGGAGCAATTACAGGATACGGGAGGTTTTTATACCGGAGGCGCCGGGTTCGCAAGGCGTGATCTATGGCAGCGATATCATCAATACCATCGCAGGAACGGCCACCGAAACGCTTACCGGCGATGGGACAGGTGACGGGGGTGCTGCATCGGCTGCGACTTTTGATCTGCCGGATGATGTGATAGTGGATAGTTTGGGAAATTATTGGATCAGCGATCCCGGCAGAAACGTGATACGGTATGTGAACATCCACAATGACAGGCCAAATTTTGTCAATGGTACATTTCAAACGATGGCCGTTTGTGAAAACTCAGTGGGTGACTCATTCAATTCTTTGCTTAGCATAGTGGATACTAACAGGGCTTACGCGCAACTTGAAACCTGGAATATTTTGAAACCACCAACACACGGGGTAGCTTATGCCTTTGATACCGTGAGGTCTGACGGTCTGGAACTGAGCATGCACGGAGCTTACTACACGCCGAACGCAAATTACAGTGGCAACGACACATTTTGGGTGTGGGTGAATGACGGTTACTCCATGGACACAACCGAAATAGTGGTGACGGTAAAATCATTTTACGCCGGATTAGTGACGCCGGATGCCAATATTATTTGCCCAGGTAATACTGTAAATCTGTCCCATGATACTACCGGCGGCACCTGGGTGAGTGGAAACTCGTCGGTGGCGGCAGTGTCAAGTGGTGGTGTGGTGACGGGCGTTTCGGCCGGCAATATTGCCATTTCGTATGTCATTTCCAATACGTGCGGCACTACTGCCTCCATGGCGCAGGTGAGGGTAGGGGATCCCATCATTACCACGTACGCGGGAACGACTATTGGGGGCTACACAGGTGACGGATTTGCAGCAACCGCTGCGGAATTAAATAATCCGCATGGATTGTCTGTAGATCCTACAACAGGTTATATTTATGTAGATGACGATTTTAACGGCGTAATCAGAAAAATTGATCCCTCAACCGGGATCATTACTACTGTTGCCGGCAATGGGACTTCGGGATACACCACGGAAGGGGTTGCAACATCCGTAGAATTGAACGAACCTTTCGAAGTAATCGCTGACGGGCTGGGAAATCTTTATATTTCGGACGCGTCAAACCACCGAATCCGGAAGGTCAATTCTGCAGGGATTATTTCAACTATTGCTGGTAATGGTACGGCGGGATCAATCGGAGATGGAGGACCGGCTACTAATGCGGAGCTTAGCACTCCGGCCGGAATAGCATTTGACAAGGCCGGAAATTTGTATATTGGTGAGATCGGCAACAACAAAGTAAGGGTGGTGACTCCCGCAGGTATCATTACGACCTTTGCAGGTACCGGCACGCCGGGATTCTCAGGCGATAATGGTCCGGCGTCTGCGGCAGAATTATATCATTGTAATTATCTTCAGTTCGACCGTTACGGTAACCTGATTATTGCTGATAACGGTAACCAACGCCTGAGAAAGGTGAATACGCAGGGTATCATTACTACGATCTTGGGAACCGGCGTAATAGGAAATTCTGGCGACAATGGCCCAGCCACTGCTGCGACTTTAGATTATCCGGGGGGCATCAGCTTCGATGCGAGTGGAAATATGTATGTGGCCAGCGATGGTGGGGAAGGCGTAAGGATGGTCAATAACGTAGGTATCATCACCACAGTGGCAGGTACCGGTGTGGCGGGCTACTCGGGCAATGGCGGGCCGCCAACGGCAGCAACCTTGCACACCGTAGTTGATGTGACATTTGATGCGGCAGGGAACATGTTCATCGCCGATCAGCAGAATAATGTAATTCGCAAGGTGATCACTACTGATCCGGTCATGAATGCAATCACAGGACCATCCAGCTTGTGTCAGTTATCTACAATTGGTCTGGCGGATGCGACAACCGGTGGCCTTTGGTCGAGCACGAATGTTTCCGTGGCAACGGTGAGTTCTGCGTATGGACAGGTATATGGGGTAACGGCCGGCACAAGTATTATTTCTTACAAAGAGGTCTTTGCCTGCGGTACGATGTCTGCCGCGCAAACTGAAACAGTGAACTCGTACGCGCCCATAACCCCTGAGCCTACCATCGTATGCCCTGGAAGTACTGTTTTACTTAGCGATGCAGTAAGTGGTGGAAATTTTACCAGTGCAAATAACAGCGTTGCTACAATAACAAGTGGTGGTACAGTGACTGGTACAGGGGTCGGGAACGATATTATCAGTTATGCGATCAGCGGTGGCTGTACCGCTTTGGCAAACGTTACAGTCGGCACGCCAATTATTACCACAATTGCAGGCGGGGGATCAACACTCGGTGACGGTGGCGCTGCAACGGCCGCACAATTAAATGGTCCGCTCGGGGTTGTAACGGATGTTTCGGGCAATATATACATCGTTGACGCCACTAACAACAGGATCCGAAAGATCAATACCTCCGGGGTCATAACTACGGTGGCCGGAAACGGTACAGCCGGCTTGTTGGGCGACGGTTCTGCGGCTGTATCTGCCGAGTTGTCTGACCCGTCGGCGATATGTTTCGATGCTGCGGGTAATATGTACATTGCTGACAATAGTAATTTCCGGGTGCGGAAGGTGAGTACCACTGGTATCATCACAACGTACGCCGGCTCCACCGAAGGTTATGGCGGGGACGGAGGGGCTGCTACCAACGCTCAGTTGAGCGGAGCGGCAGGGATCGCTGCAGATGCATCGGGTAATATTTATGTTTCTGATTTTACCAACAGTCTTGTCCGTGTCATTAATACCTCCGGGATCATCGGCACATATGCGGGGCACTATGGCTCTGGTGGATACTCGGGTGATGGAGGGCCTGCGACGGCGGCGGGACTGAACTTACCGGAGGGCCTGGCATTCGACCCGTCTGGAAACCTGTATATAGCAGACTATCAAAACCATGTGATCAGGAAGGTAAACACGTCCGGCATTATTACGACTTTTGCCGGCAACGGGTCATTTACGTATAGCGGTGATGGCGGCCCGGCAACGGCAGCCGGCATGAGCACATATTATGTGTGCACTGACGCAATTGGTAACGTGTTCATCCCGGATGCTCAAAATGAACGTATTCGTGAAGTAAATACATCAGGTATTATCAATACCATTGCAGGCACGGGAACTTCGGGGTTCAGTGGAGATAACGGGCCTCCTACGGCGGCAAAGTTTTTCTTTCCGACGGGTATGTATGTAGATGCTAATGAGCATATATTTATGGCGGATGACGAAAACAACCGCATCCGTGAAATATCGATCAGCGATCCAATTGTACCCGCAATTACCGGCCCCACATCGGTGTGCATTGGATCTGTTATTACGCTTGCAAACGACAGTACCGATGGCAACTGGAGCAGTAGTAATCCCGGCGTTGCTACCGTGGTGAGCGGAACGGGGGTTGTATCAGGGATATCGCAAGGCACAGCAACTATTTCCTATGGGGTGGTGTTTTCCTGTGGTACGCTGTTTGCTACGCAGGTGGTTACTGTTAACCCACTACCCGGAATTATCGATAATGCCACCTATTCCGTTTGCGTTGGACAAAATACGACGTTCACTGACGCAGGCGGAGGCACAGGTACCTGGAGCAGCGGCAGTTTGGGCATTGCAACGATAGGCGCAACTACTGGCGTTGCAACCGGAGTGGCTACGGGTACCAGCCTTATCACTTTTACACTAAGCACAGGGTGTATGCGCGATACTACATTGGTAGTTGATAATTCTCCAGGTGCCATAACCGGAAACACGGCGGTATGCGTAGGGTTGACGTCACAACTGAGCGACGGAGGATTATTGGGGATATGGAATTCAAGTAATAGCGGTGTAGCGTCGGTGGTCGCGGGTACCGGATATATGACAGGCGTAAGTGCAGGTACGGCGTCGATTACTTTTACGCTGGGGACAGGGTGCTATGCGTCAACGATTGTCACGGTTAATCCCAATCCTTCAAATATTTCAGGAGGGAATGCAGTGTGCGTTGGTGGTTCAGTTAATTTATCTTCCGGTCCCTCCGGTGGCACATGGACAAACAGTAATAGTACCGTTGGTATTGTATCCAGCTCTGGTACTTTGACCGGTGCGGTCGCAGGAACGGAATCGATAACTTATACGTTGAACACGGGGTGCCTTACCAGCGAGCTTGTGACCGTCAATGCCAATCCATCCGTGATCACAGGCGCGCTGACGATATGCAGCGGGTCATCAACTACGCTCGGTAGTCTTCCGACTGGCGGGTCCTGGGCGAGCAGCAATCCCGCAATGGCCAGTATAGTCAGTGGGTCTGGCCTTGTTACCGGTGTGTCCCCGGGCTCTGCAATTATCACCTATACTATTCTTGCTACGGGATGCTACCGAACAACCACCGAGACAATCACCACGACCCCGGGGAACATTTCGGGGCCTGACTCGGTGTGCCTTGGATCAACCGTTGGACTATCGGATTTACCATCCGGGGGTACCTGGTCGAGTAGCGCGGCAGGTATTGCATCTATATCTTCCGGGCTAGGCTCCATGACGGGCGTTGCTGTCGGTACTGCTTCGATTACATATTCCCTGGGTTCTGGTTGCCTGGCATCGATGATTGTAACTGTAAATCCTTTACCGGCGGCGATTGGCGGCACGAATAATATCTGCGCAGGATTCTCGACCCTGCTAACAGAAAGCACAGGTGGAGGCGTGTGGAGTAGCACGAACGGAGCAGTTGCGTCAGTGAGTTCGGGGACTGTGAATGGTGTGAGCGCTGGCACGGCCACTATATCATACACGTTGATAACGGGTTGTAACAGCACATTCGGATTTACCGTCAATCCAAATCCTGCGGCGATCGGAGGTACAAAATCAGTATGCGCTGGTTCTGCTACGTTACTCACGGACCTAACAGGAAGTGGCACATGGGCCAGCAGTAATAATACGGTTGCGACGGTGGCAGGAGGCGATGTAAGCGGCGCTTCTGCCGGGACTGCCTCCATCACCTACGCGTTGTCCACCGGGTGCCTGACAAGTGCAGTGGTCACGGTAAATCCAATGCCGTCTATAATATCGGGTGTTACTATTCTTTGTGCCGGCGGTACATCAAATTTATCTGATATTGCTTCAGGTGGCGTTTGGACGAGCAGTAACCCCGGCGTAGCAACGGTCAATTCTTCCTCGGGTTTTGTAAATGCAGTAGTTGCGGGCTCAGCTACGATAACCTATACCCTGCCTGCGGGGTGTTATGTAACTACGCTTTTTACTGTTAATAACGCGCCAACAGGTATAACGGGTTCAACAAATGTTTGTGTGGCGGCGACCACCCAATTAAATAATTCTGTCCCCGGCGGAACGTGGACCAGTAACAGCACTGGTATTGCGACAATCGGCCTGACAACAGGAACGGTTACAGGCGTTGTTGCAGGCACAGCCATCATTACTTATAACCTGGGTGCCGGTTGCTATGCAACAACAACGGTGGATGTTAATTCAAACCCTTCGGCGATAAGCCCATCTGGCGCGGTGAGCATTTGTCCTGGTACAACAGCTATACTGAGTGATATTTCATCCGGTACGTGGAGCAGCAGCAATGCAGGGGTGGCATCTGTAGGCTTATCCAGCGGCGTTGTCATGGGTGTAGCCGCAGGTACCGTCAATATTTCCTATACCAATCCCCAAGGGTGCTACGCACTTAAGACTGTGACAGTAAATGCGGCGCCTGATCCGATAGTCCCTTCATCGTTGACGGTGTGCTCCGGCGCAACTGCTAATTTAACGGATGGCAGTTCCGGAGGGACATGGAGCAGCAGCGATTTGAGCTATGCCACAATCGGTTCGGTTTCAGGTAGCGTGACGGGTGTGGCATCCGGCGCAGTAGTCATTACCTATGCGATAGGGCCATGTATCACCACGGCCAGCGTTACAGTCAGTGGCCTTTTAAGTGCCGGCACTATTACCGGCTCTTCCGCAATGTGTGTAACCACTCCGATCACTTTAACTGACGGGGCTATAGGTGGCACCTGGATTAGCGGAAATACTTCCGTGGCTGTGGTAGGGCCTACAACGGGTGTAGTCACCGGTGTGGGTTCAGGCACTGTGCTGATTACCTATGCAGTTACAAATACCTGCGGAACAGCATACGCCACCAAAACGATAAGCGTGAGTGTACTTGGCGCCGGTACAATTACGGGCCCGGCAAGCGTTTGTGCCGGAACGTTCGGGGCTTTTTCGGATGGGGTGCCAGGCGGTACTTGGACGCTCGCCAATACTTCGGCCAGCATCACGGGGACCGGCTTGCTAACGGGTATAACTCCGGGCTCGGATATTATTACTTATTCAGTAACTAATACTTGCGGCTCCTATTCTACTACGCAGGGAGTAATCATCGGCGAATACCTGACGGCAGGGACCATCTTTGGCCCAAATGCGGTGTGCGAAGGTTCTTTTGTAACCGTAACCGACCTGGCGCCGGACGGGGTTTGGAGTTCTGGAAATGCCAGTGCGACTGTGACTGCGGGCGGTCTTGTGACTGGCGTTACAGTCGGCGTAGACACCATTTCCTATACAGTGACGAGCAGTTGTGGAGCGGCTTATGCGATACATGCCATGACTGTAAACCCGCTGCCGTTTACAAGCGCAATTGCGGGCCCCTTATCTGTGTGCATAGGCGCGGGAACTACATACTCCGATCCGACGCCGGGGGGCGTCTGGAGCGTCGCAAATACTTCCGCAACAATAGGGAGCGGAGGGTTGCTCAACCCATTATCTGCGGGTACGAATATTATTACTTATGCGGTGACCAATTCATGTGGTACCGCGACAGCGACATTTACGGTTGACATTGGACTGTCCATTACTGCCGGGAGTATCTCCGGGCCTCATAGCGTTTGTGAAGGCTCGTCGATCACACTTAGCGATGGCGCTTCAGGTGGTACATGGAGCACGGCCAATACTGATGCAACGGTGGGAGGCGGAACAGTTACCGGCGTTTCCGGCGGGGTAGATACGATCTCATATACCGTAACGGCCAGTTGTGGGTCTGTCTCGGCTATCTCTACGGTCACGGTAATACCTACTCCGTCTGCCGGCACGATCACGGGCCCGGCGACAGTGTGTGTCGGTACTCCTGCGACGTTCACTGATGGCGTTTCCGGTGGTGCTTGGGCAATCCAGACTGCATCGGCGACGATTTCGGGATCGGGTGTTGTTACGCCTGTTGCCGTTGGTACAAATATCATTAGCTATACTTATACTAATTCCTGCGGTACTGCTGTAACCACCAAAAATATTACGATCGGTGTTTCACCATCAGCGGGCAGCATTGCTGGCCCGGCAACTGTATGCACAGGCACCCCGGTTACGCTTACGGATGGCGTTTCCGGCGGTACGTGGGCTTCATCCAACGCGGATGCGACGGTTTCCGGCGGTACGGTGACGGGCGTAACAGCAGGCACTGTGACCATTTCTTATTCCGTGAGCAACAGTTGTGGCACTGCTGTCGCTTCGCAGGTGGAAACAATAAATCTTTCTCCGTCAGCCGGAACCATCACAGGGCCGGCAGTGGTTTGTTTTGGTGGCCCCGTTGCGTTCACTGACTTATCACCGGGCGGCGCCTGGAGTGTGGGTAATACAACCGCGTCTATTTCTGCGGGAGGGGCGGTTACGCCCATATCAGCCGGTACCAATACCATTAGTTATTCAGTTTCCGGTAGCTGCGGGACTGCCCTTGCTACCAAGGTAATTACAATAAGTCCTGTAGCTACAGCCGGCACTATATCCGGTGCATCAAGTGTCTGTGTTGGCTCATCTATCACAATGACCGATGGTGTGCCTGGCGGCAACTGGTCGAGCAGCGATCCCGTGGTCGCAACGGTAGGCGCCGGTAGTGGACTTGTTACCGGGTTTACGGTTGGAACTACGATCATTACTTATTCCGTAGTGAATAGTTGTGGAACGGCAATAGCAACTTCTATAATTTCAGCGGGCACATCGCCGGGAGCAGGTACCATAGTTGGTCCGTCTGAAGTGTGTGGTGGGGCATATACCATTTATGGTGATGCTACTGCTGGCGGGGTATGGAGTGTAAGTAATACCAATGGCACGATTTCAACTGTCGGTGTGTTTACCGGAACGGTATCGTTCTCGGTAGATACTATATATTATACGGTTACCAATGGTTGCGGCACGTCAACAGCGTCACAAACAGTCGCTATTGGCACTTCAGTAACTACGGGGACAATTAGCAGCCCCGGCGATATTTGCGTAGGAACGTCAGTAACGCTGACCGATGGCCTGAGTGGCGGGCTCTGGTACAGCAGTAATCCTTCTGTGGCTAGCGTTGTATCGTCTACGGGGCTTGTCACCGGTATCGCACCGGGGACGTCAAGTATTTCCTATTCTGTGTCCCTGACTTGCGGCACGGTGTTCGCTACCTCCACACTTATGGTAAGCAACACGCCGGTGCTTGGGCCGATAATGGGACCGTCGGGAGTATGCGATGGCTCGTCTGTCACTTTGGGAGATATGGTCACGGGTGGGGTATGGAGCGTAAGCAACAGCAATGCAGGCATTACATCTGGTGGTCTAGTAACCGGCCTTCTTCCGGGCGTAGATACTATCACCTATACATTTACAAATACTTGCGGCACAGCCTCTGTTACTGAGACTTTAGCGATAAGTACATCTCCTGTTGCAGGTACTATATCCGGGGTTTCAACCGTTTGCACGGGGACCACGATAACGCTGGCTGATTTGGCCCCAGGTGGTGTATGGAGCAGTTCTAACGCAAATGCTACTGTGGGATCCATCAGTGGGATTGTTACCGGCGTAACAACCGGCAGTGATAATATCAGTTATACTGTGACGAACGCATGCGGGACGATTTCCACAGATGTACCTATTACAATCAATCCCGGGCCGGACGATGGCACTATTACTGGGTTGGATAGTGTTTGTACAGGCTCCATCGTTCTAATGTTCGATGCTGCCGGCGGAGGTGCATGGAGTATCAGTAATGCAAATGCTACCATTTCCGGCGGCGGTTTAGTGACGGGTGTGACGACAGGATTGGATACTGTTTCTTACTCGGTGACAAACAGTTGTGGTACTGCGTCTGCGACTCATATTATTTACGTGAAGCCGGCCGCCGACCCTGGCGTCATTTCAGGTAGTGCCGGCGTGTGCGTTGGTTCAGGTATTACGTTAACGGAAACGGTGCCTGGCGGTACCTGGGTTGCAAGTAATGGATCTGCATCAGTTGCCGGTCCCGGCATTATATACGGGAATTACGTTGGCATTGATACGATATTCTATGAAGTGACCAATTCTTGCGGCACCGTTACAACCAGTAAGATACTACCGGTAAATCCAGTTCCGGTGGTGACGGCGTTTACCGGCCCTACAAGTCTTTGCCAGGGTTCAAGCGCCACGCTTGTAGATGCCGTGAGCGGCGGTGTCTGGGTAAGCAGCGATCCGGCGGTTGCATCCATTGGGGTGTCATCCGGTGCGCTCACCGGTGTGTCTGCTGGTACTGCTAATATTACTTATGCGGTTACTAATTCATTTGGTTGTCCTGCTTATGTTTTTGCGACGGATACGGTTATTGTTGCCCCCGCTATACCAGCGATTACCGGCAGCGGTAATATATGCGTGGGCGCTACGGCGACGCTAAGCGATGCCGATGCGGGTGGTACCTGGACCAGCGGCAGTACATCGGTGGCTTCAATTAATGCGTCATCCGGCTTGCTTATGGGCTTGACTTCCGGTACGGCGACGATCAGTTATACGGTAGTAAATATTTGCGGCACATCAAACGTTACTACCGTGGAGACGGTCAATCTGCTGCCTATTGTTGCAGCGATTACAGGAACTGCACATGAGTGTCAGGGATCGTCCACAATGTTGACGGATGCGACGTCTGGTGGTATGTGGTCCAGCAGTGACCCTGCTGTTGCAACCATCGGCAGCTCGTCCGGTTCTCTGATGGGCGTGGCAGCGGGTACGGCTACCATTGTCTACACCTATACCAATACCTTCGGGTGCAGCGCCTCAGTTTCTGCTATTGATACTGTAGTTGCGGCGCCGGTGGTGGTAGCTATCACAGGCATCACCAACGAGTGTATCGGAGGTTCAGAAACACTTTCAGACGCTACTGCTGGTGGTACTTGGAGCAGCAGTAATGCATCTGTGGCCTCCATCGGCGCATCCTCAGGGATGGTGAGCGGCATCGCATCTGGCGTGGTGACCATAAATTATACAGTGACCAATTTTGCGGGTTGTACAGCATGGGTAACTACGGCCGATACTGTAAATGCAATGCCGGTAGAATCGTCTATTGCAGGTACTATGAGCATCTGCATCGGGTCTACGACTACATTGTCCAACATCATTCCTTTCGGGGTTTGGAGCAGCGCCAATACGGCTATAGCTACGATAAATGCGGCGAGTGGATTGGTAACAGGTGTTGCTGCCGGTACAGATAAGATATACTATTCGGTATCTAATAGTTGCGGATCTGCATTGGATTCTGCAATGGTAACTGTTGATGCGATGCCATCTGCAGGTACTATCACGGCTGCGTACACCACAATATGCTCCGGCACTACTGTGCATCTTACTGATGCGGCTACCGGTGGCGTATGGGGCAGTGCAGACCCGACGATAGCTACCGTGAGCAGTGCAGGCATAGTAACAGGTGTATCGGCAGGGAGTGCGCTTATTACTTACACGGTGACCAATACAAGCGGTTGCACTGCTATTGCCTCCATTGTTATCGACGTGGCGGGATCTATACCTGCGGCATCGGTTTCACCGGCGGGCACTGTGACGCTGTGCCATGGCAATACCATCACGATGGAAGTATCTGCAACGGGCGCAGGCCTCACCTATCAGTGGCTGCGCAATGGCGCTGCAATAGCAGGCGCTGTGTCGTCGGCATACACCACCACTACGGCGGGTGTTTATTCTGTGCAGATCAGCAATGGGTCATGCAGTGAGACGATAACAGGCCCCACCGTTACGCCGCCACCCACGCCTGTAGTCTCCTACAGTCCACCTGACGAATTATACACCGGCACATTCAGTACCTATCAATGGTATAGGAATGGGACAGCCATCGGCGGCGCTAATTCATCCACCTACTACTATTCAGAGGCTGGGGATTATTCGGTTGAGGTAACAAATTCCACAGGTTGCACCGAGACCTCAATACCGTATTCGGTATCAGGTGTGAGCGCTGTGAATGTGGTGGTGAACAAATCAGATGTGAAGGTATATCCGAACCCGGCATCGTCTATGCTGAACATAGATGCGCCAATAAAAGTGAATGCGACCATTCTGGGCATAGATGGTGTGACACTTATGGAGATCACCGATGCCACGAGCATAGACATCAGCCGGCTGGCAGCGGGTATGTACATGGTGCAGGTATATGATGGGAACGGGATATTGCTGAAGACTGCAAAGTTTGCCAAGATCGACTAATAGCTTGTGAAAGATAACCGGAACAGCCGTCTTTATATCAAGGGCGGCTGTTCTATTTTGCGGGGTCGGTTCTTGACACTTTCGTTGTTTTGAATCTGTTCCTTATGGTTGTTTTCTACTATAAAATTCGTATATTTGTTTTAAAAAAATTATATGAATATCCTTTATTTTATCTGCTATGCATTGTTTATTCCGGGCTTTTGGTCATCGGGCATAAAAAATGCTTGTAAGTATAAGATCGACGAAAAGCCGACAGTGCATATCGATATGGGAATGGCTGGGATCTGGAAAATGCAGGAAGACACAAATGCCCACGACTATTTGATTGTTGAAAACGACGGTGACTATCAATATAGACTAACTTATATGAACCGTGGCGGGGACAACCGCGGGTTGGAGCATTTCCGCTTTAATCTTTGCGAGATCAACGGTGTAAAATTCTTCATTATTGATAACTGGGACGAGAATTATCCTGGTTATTTATATTATAGAATAAACAACATAGATCAAGGAACATGGTACATCACGGCAAGCCTGGTTACAGATCCCGCTATTACCAAAGTTTCAGGCGTTGCTGAACTCCGCGAACTGCTGGTGAAGAACCTTGACAATCCCTCTTTTTATGGGCGGCAACTGCACTTCGTGAAACACTACGAATTCAACAGCTTTCGTCGGAAAGAATAACTCGGGTCTTAATAAATGCGTGATTGACGCTACGCTTTATACATAAATGGCTCCAATCACATTCCTGATTTTCTTCCCTTATAACGAAATAGCCACAACAGCCTGACTAAACCTTTCCATTCTTGATCTCTTCCACAACACCAGGATCGAGTAGGGTGGAAATATCTCCGAGGCTTTCGAGCTCGTTTTCAGCGATTTTACGGAGGATGCGGCGCATGATCTTTCCGCTGCGTGTCTTGGGCAGGCCGGTTACAAACTGTATTTTATCGGGCTTGGCTATGGGGCCGATGATTCGGGTCACTGTTTGCATAATGTCCTGGCGGGTCAGATTTTCATCGCCGTGGGTATTGCTGTAAACAATAAAAGCGTAAATGCCCTGTCCCTTAATATCGTGCGGGTAGCCTACCACAGCGCTTTCTACTACGCCTGAGTGCATGTTTATGGCATTCTCTACTTCAGCCGTGCCTATACGGTGTCCGCTCACATTGAGCACATCATCTACCCGTCCGGTTATGCGATAATTGCCATCGTCGTCCCGGTAGCAGCCGTCACCGGTAAAATACAGTTCATGGTAGGTGGAGAAATATGTTTTGCGGCAACGCTCGTGATCGCCATAGGTAGTGCGGATAATGGACGGCCACGGAAACTTGATGCAAAGATTACCACTTACATTGTTTCCTACTATTTCCTGGCCCTGCTCATCTACCAACATCGGTTGCACACCCGGTAGTGGCAATGTTGCGTAGGATGGTTTGGATGGGGTAATGCCCGCCATATTGGAGATCATGATCCCACCGGTTTCCGTTTGCCACCATGTGTCTACGATCGGGCAGCGGCCCTTACCTATGTTTTCGTCAAACCAATGCCATGCTTCTTCATTTATAGGTTCGCCTACCGACCCAAGTACCTTGAGGCTGCTGAGATCGTGGTTTTGTATCGGACCCAGTCCATAGCCCATAAGGCTGCGTATGGCAGTGGGCGCAGTGTACAGGATGTTGACGCGGTATTTGTCGATAATATCCCAGAAGCGCCCGGCATCGGGCCAGGTCGGTATCCCTTCAAACATCAGCGTTGTTGCCCCTGCACCCAACGGCCCATAAAGTATATAACTATGCCCGGTGATCCAGCCGATATCCGCAGTGCAGAAATGGATATCGCCGGGGTTGTATTGAAACACATTTACAAACGTGTATGCGGTGTATACCATGTACCCCCCGCAGGTGTGTACGACCCCCTTCGGCTTTCCGGTAGAACCAGACGTGTATAAAATAAACAGCGGGTCCTCGGCATCCATTACCTCAGCCGGGCAGTCAGGGTTACCCAAAGTCTCTACCTTATTGATCTCATCTTCCCACCACAGGTCCCTGCCCTTGAGCATACTGATAGGTGTATGCGTGCGGGTAAGCACGATAACTTTTTTCACGAATCTACATTGTACGAGCGCGTCATCGATCACGTTTTTCAATGGTATCGCTTTGTTGCCGCGGTATGCGCCATCTGAGGTGATTACGTAGTGGGCTTGCGCATCATGGAGCCTGTCGGCAATACTCTGCGCACTGAAACCCCCGAAAATAACTGAGTGGATAGCGCCTATGCGGGCACAAGCCAATACGGCGATCGCCAGCTCAGGTACCATACCCATGTAAATGCAGATACAGTCCCCTTTTTTAACGCCATTGTTCTTAAGCACATTGGCAAACTGTACTACCTTGTGGTGCAGGTCGCGATAGGTGATGATGCGGTGGTGTTCTTCGGGATCATTTGGTTCCCAGATGATGGCTGGTTTGTTGCCGAGGGTGCCCAGATGGCGGTCCAGGCAATTCTCGGTAATATTCAGTTTAGCGCCTTTGAACCATTTTATATCCGGGTCTTTAAAATTCCATTCCAATACGGAATCCCAACGTTTGCGCCAAAAAAAAGAAGAAGCTACTGACGCCCAGTAGCCTTCGGGGTCCTCAACACTTTTTTTCCAAGCAGCATGATACTGATCCTGCGTCTTGATCTGATATGGATATGACATACACTTGTTCTTATTAATTCCACTGCATAGGTACAAATAACTTCAATATGGACATTGTTTTTTTACCGAATTGGTACAATTATGCTAAATAGCTATGATTGTGCTAAGTACGAATGTAAAATAAAATTTTATACTACAGTATAATGGTTCGCACCCCTGCACAATGAAAGAGGAGGCCGCGAGGCCCCCTCTTCGTTTTAATCATCATGGTAATCGTTATTCCTTTACGAACTTCTGAACAGTATCTATACCAACGCCATAAAAATGGGCGAAATAATTACCTCCGGGCAATCCATCGAGCGAGATAGACTGACTTGATCCGTTTGCCGTTTTTACAATAAGCCCGGAGATATCTGAGATTTCAACGCGGTTGATCGTAGCAGTCGTTGAATAATTCAGCGTATTTGCGGTAGGGTTGGGAAATATGGTCACCTTATTACCTGCCAACGCTACAACCGGTATTGATAGGTAAGATGCATCCCTAACTGGGAGTAGGCTTAGAAAAGTAACGCCTGTACTCACCATTTTATACATCGATTCATCAATATCTGCTGCAGCGGGTGCCTGCATGTTTATGAGGAAATCGTAATTTCGTGTGTGCAACTGACGCGCGAAACGCAAAATTTTAATACTAGGAAGAGGGTCGCTAGTACGTTATAAATTGACGACATAGTGAAAGGATGCTTCGACAGATTAAGTAAAAATAGAGAAATATGACAACTATATCGACGGACAACAAATACCTGACACTTATCAATGTATTCACGGTTGACCCTGAGCACCAGCAGAAACTTGTAGAATTGTTGATTCAAGCCACGCAGGGGACTGTACAGCATATCACTGGCTTTGTGTCATCGAGCCTGCACCGCAGCCTGGATGGAACGAAGGTGACAATGTATGCCCAGTGGCGCAGCCTGGAAGACTATCAGAATATGCGCAACAATAGCAGTGCATCGCCCTTTTTGCAGCAGGCACTGGAATTTGCGAAATTTGACCCAGGAATGTATGAAGTGGTGGAAACGTTTATGCCAGCATAATCCGTTGCGTTTTGCAGCAGAAAAGCTGTGAAGTCGGCATATTTTAGTTGGCGGAAAGCAACGGAAGAATCAACTATTGTTTTGACGTTGACTGGTGTGTGTAAATCGTTGTTATCAAAATGACGTAACAATGTCCGGAGAGTCACCCAACTGCAGTGTCTGGACAGTTACCCACTTGCGGGTAATATTTATGGCATTAGTAAAGCCTTTCCCATACTCAGGTTTCGTGCAAATACCTGTTGATGATGTTCCTTCCCCTGCCGATTAGCTTGCGGCTAATTTGTGTGATGTTCGTTACCGTTATCAGGAACTTGTTTCCCGTTGGTTTCTCTGCGTTGACCGGCTTCCGGGGCAGGTGACATCATCTCGCTGATGGAGTGCCGGCGCATCCCGGTTTGGCTGTTCACGACATTCTTCGTCAGGCCAGATACTAAAGTACCCTCCGGCCCTGGATAAGCCTCAAAATGATGGCTATAATAGCGAGAACGAGCAGGATGTGAATTAAACCCCCTACACCATAACCAACAAACCCAATTGCCCATCCGATGATGAGGAGCACTGCGATAACATAAAGTAGATTTCCCATGACTGTGTTTTTTATTTTGTGAATTTTGTTAAGCGGTAAGTTTTTTGCGGCGCCGGCTGCAAAATATTCACGTCAATGACCTGGGTTTGACCCATGCGAGTGAATATTTTGCGCCGTCGTAGCGGATGTTTTCATTTAGATTTTTCCGGGTTTATAATTCAGAAATGATCTTATAGATCTCTTCCTTTTTTTTGCCAAGTTTAGTCTGCAGTCTTCCTACCAGTTCGTCTTGCTTGCCATCGACCAATAATAAGTCATTGTCTGTGAGCAAGGCAAATTTCTGCTTCAGTTTACCCTTGATCTCATTCCATCTACCGTTCATGCTTGCTGTATTTTCCATGGTGTAAGTTTTAATTTTTTATAGTAAATTTTCAAGCCTAAAGGAGAATGATCAACAGGACAATGATTAAAATAATCGCGCCAACAGAAATGTAGACTCCTCCGCTTATATCTTTAAGATGTTGTTTAATGGTCCGGACTTCTATGCGCAAGTGCTTCCTTTCTGTGAAACCAAGCGTCGACTTGTCGGTAGATTTCAGTTCTGCGAGCTTCGCGGCCAGGGAATTCGCTTCTGCCGACGCGGAAGACTGCGATGTTGTTGTTACCATAAAGGCGGCCTGGGCACGCGGAACAAATACAATGGACAGGATTGCTGCCATCATGATTATTGTAAATTTTTTCATTTTAAAAGTTTTATTGTGAAGTCATTTTCACAGCACAAAGATGGGTGCTTAACACACGTGAATTGTTACATAACATTCGCTATAAGTTACAAGATTCCCACTACTGAAATTGATTGGCAGGAGAGATGTTAGAGGTGGGGATTATACAAGTAATTTCCTAAATCATGTAACGCAATATCCCTGCGTTGGCCCCAATTTTGCAGGATGGATTTCATCCATGGCCGGCCCGCCGGTAGCGGGACATAAATTTAGCTACAATGAACAAAAGTAAAAAGTTAGTGATCGCACTGGGTATCGTGGTGTCGGCGGGTGTTTCGTCCGCGTCAGCACAGATATATGTGCACGTCCGTCCAATCCATGCGGTTGTGATAAGGACCGAAGCCCCAAGCCCACGCCACGTGTGGATTAATGAAGACTGGCGCGAACGCAATGGGAGTTACGAATACAATGGCGGCCGCTGGGAAGCGCCACCACATCCCGGCTACAGATACTCCGCCGGCCGCTGGAACCACGGCCCGCACGGTGATACTTGGAGGCAAGGGCATTGGCACCGCTAGCAATACTTAACCCCCACTATTGAATGAGCATAAAAAAAGCGCCATTGTGGCGCTCTTTTTATGCTTTTTTTTAGGTTTAGTCATCTTTGTTTTTGTCTTTATCCTTGTCCTTCTTTTTTCTTAAAAAGCCCTTCAGTAAGAAACTGTGGCCTGCCGCATCCATATCTTTTTTAAATCCGTTTGTACCCTGCTTCAGGTTCACCAGCGTCCTATCCATGTTTTGAGCAAATGAGCTATCCATAAGTAGCTTACCCATGGTGCCCCTGCCTGCATGTATATTGTCCATGATGTCTGCGAGGTCGCCGGTGATTATGGCAGCATTGGTGGCAGTTACTTTTACTTGCAGCATTATATCGTCAATGCTTATGGGGCGGGTAGTTTCAATGACGTCATTGTCCGACAGCTCTTTTTCTCCCGGTGGCCCGGGGATTATTGAGATCAGTTTATTTCCCATCAGGCCATCGGTCCCGATTATGGCGCGCGCGTTTTTCTTAATGAACCTGCGGGAACTTTCGTTGATCACCAATTCCACTCTTACGCTGGAATCCGTGATTTGCTTTATGCTTTGTACCACACCTACATTGATGCCTGAATAGCGCACGTTATCGCCAACCTCCAGCCCGCCGATATCGGCGAATACGCAGCCAACATGGAATGTGCTATTGAACATCTGCTGCCGCTGGCCCACAAAGTATATCCCTGTTATAAAGGCAGCGATTGTCGCCGCGACAAAGATCCCCAATCTCAAATTATTTCCTACAGGCTTTTTCATGATTTTATGCTTTTGTGAAGAATGAGCGTACCCATTCGTCCTTTGAATTGGATAATTCGTCGAAAGTCCCTTCGGCAAAACAAAGGCCATTTTTGATGATGACCATTCTGTTTGCAGTTATCTGGGCGCACTCAACGTCGTGGGTGATGATTATTGACGAGGTGTTGTATTTTTGTTGCACCTCCAAAATGAGGTTGCTGATCTCTTTTGAGGTAATGGGGTCAAGGCCTGTAGTAGGTTCATCGTAAAGCATTATTTCGGGCTTCAGGATCAGCGTACGTGCAAGGCCCACTCTTTTCCGCATACCGCCGGAAAGTTCTGATGGCATTTTGTTCATCGCGTTTTCTAAACTCACGTTAGCCAGTGCTTCAACTACCAGGGCGTCCTTCTCGTCTTTCGACATTGACTTAATATCACGCAATGGAAATTCGAGGTTTTCCCTTACTGTCATGGAATCATAGAGTGCAGCGCTTTGAAATAAAAATCCGACTTTTTTCCTGATTTGGTTTAGCTGGTCGCTATTGAGGTCTGCTATATTTTTGCCAAACAAAATTACATTGCCTCCGTCTGGTTCCTCGAGGCCAACCATGCATTTTATTAATACAGACTTCCCGCTTCCGGATTTACCGAAAACAACCAGATTCTCTCCTTTGGCGATTTTTAAATTAATATCTGTCAGAACCGCGTTGCCATCAAACGATTTTTTTAAATGATCTATCTCCGCTATAATTTCTCCCATTTTTATTTAGTTAAACATGCTTGTAACCTGAACGGCGATCATATCAATAATGAACACAGCCAAAGACCCTATTACTACGGCAGAGTTCGCTGCGATCCCCACGCCCTCCGTTCCTTGCTTTGAATAATAGCCTTTATAGCAACCGATGATCCCAATGAAAAATCCAAAGAAAAATGTTTTGATTGTGGCGGGATATATATCGGAGAAGGACAGCTTTTGAAAGACGTCCAGGAAAAATAAATGATCATTTACTGCGCCTTGCAGGTTGCAACCGATATAGGCCCCCCCTAGGGCAATAGCATCTGCGGCAATCACCAGCACCGGCAGCATTAACGTAGCCGATACGACTTTTGTTACCACAAGGTACTTGAAGGGGTTCATGCCAGACACCTCCATAGCATCAATCTGCTCAGTTACTTTCATAGACGCCAGTTCAGCGCCTATGCCTGATCCTACTTTTCCTGCGAAGATCAGCGCGGCTATGACTGGACCTATTTCACGCACTATGGAAATGGCTACCATCGCCGGCAGCCAGGACACTGCGCCAAAATCGGCGAGCGTGGGGCGCGACTGGATGGTCAACACCAGGCCCATGATAAAACCTGTGATCGCGATAAGCGGAAATGATTTATAGCCCAGCGAATAGCACTGCTTGATGATCATGTTCAGTTCGTATGGTGGCTTCACCACCTCGCGAAAAAAGCGCCCGGTAAAACGTGTTAGCCTGGCAACCTCAAGGAAGAACTCCTTCAGCGCTGTCAAATAGCTACCTTCAACGGGATCTGCGTCTGTTAACAAGATTGGTTGCGGCGTATTTTTTATATCTGTGGCCATGTTGTGAAAGATCGTTTTATTTGCATGTTCAATTACCGGCTGTTCGGCAGACAAACGCTGCCAATCTATTTGCCGGGATCCAGATCCGGTCTCCGGGCCTACTCAATTATAAAGTATGCTTACAATTAAATAGACCCGGGTCAAGATCCTTTTCGAGATGTTTTATTTGTGCATTTCTTCCACTTGTTGCATAAAGATTGCTGTCTGTGGGTCGCTTTCGGTGCCGTACCCGTCAACTAAGGTCCCTTTTTCTCCGTCCCAGGCCTCAATTGCATATAAAATCGCATTGTCCGATGGGTCTGACTCGCCTTCAAAGCGAAAAAAGTGGCCAATCTTAACCTGCCCTGGATGAAAAGTTTTCTCGGTTGTCAACGAAAGCAGCCCTTCGGGAGTCGTTTTAAATTGAGTCGTATATCCTGATTTCTGTAGGTAGTTGATGCACGACACCAAGGTGTTCATATGCACTTTGTCGAGCATTTCATTTTCCGTCTGTTCCATATTTTTTCATTTTAGCCTTACGCTCCCTTATTATCCCCGAGCTATCTCTAGAATCCGATAGATGCTTCAAAAACCATACCATCAAATTTGCCCCCGTTCAGGATATTCGTAGAAGCATAATTTTGATAAACCTGGTTGACGTATTCCGCCTTCGCCAAAATATTTTTGGTCACAAACCATCCGATTGACCCGACTTCGCGGTTGATGGTGATGTCTGGGGAATACCCCTGCATGGCTGCGGTGACGGAATTATACCTGGCCCCGATCCAGAAGTTTTCCCTGGCAGCAGTAAACCTGTAGATCAGGTCGGCGGCATATTGGGTGGCCTGGCGCTGACTGGTTTCGGTAATGGTCCTGCCTTCTGCATTTTCATACGTGCCGAAAAACTCCAATCCGTGAAATTTCAGAAAAAGATTGATCATGTACGTATTGACTTCTTCGCTGAACCCAGGGTTATAACGGCCGGAAAAAGGGCTGTAATCGTTCGCATCGGAGAGTGTAGTGCCATTGGCTACATTCTGATTTTCCATTACATTGTAGTAGTGTGAGCCTGTCCTGTCGCCGCCGAATAGCGTATTGCTGTTGGCGCTATGGTCGGTATAGAACGAGCCGCTAAGCCTCAAACGGAAAGCGTTGTTCAGTTGCTTGTCGAAGCCCAGTTTGCCGTGTAATGCAGGGGAGTACTTGTTTACTTGTTTGGTTGCCGAATCGATTTTTACGGGGGCGACAACTGTGGGATCCAACTCTCCGTTAGTGATTCCCGCCATTGCGAAAATGCCGGATTTATTGTGGTAATAGATCTCGCCACCTATCTCTGTTGCAAATTCATCCATAATATAATTTTCTACAAACGGATTATAAATGGTGTTGCCGCCATCAGTGCGCCGGAAATGTTCATCGCCGTAGTCAACATCAAACTGCCCCACTTTTATGGTGATGCTTTTCATGATCTTGTCTATCAAACTGCTGTGCAGAAAAGTGAGCTTATCCATTTGTACGTATCCCCCCTTTACCCAGGCATCTTCATGGTGCCTGGATGCCAGATATACCGAAAGATCTACTCGTATGCCGTCCGCCAACTGGGCATCTACATTAAGGTTGGCCATAGCCAGGTCAAAACCGTTTATAAGTGGTATCAGACTATTTACGTTGCCAGTGTAGCCAGCTTGTGTCATCGGTACTGCAGTGTTCTGATCCCTTAAAGTCTGAAAGCTCTGCTCGAAATTACCGCCTACTTTTACCTTCATCTTTGTGAAAGGCGTTGTATCACTTTTAGTGGTCTCGAATACATTGATGCCGCTCTTATCGTTTGGACGGAAATATTGCATTCCTTCCTGTGCCCTTGCGGGGGAACCAATCGCTAGAAAAATTACAGCAAATGCGAGGTAAATAAAAATGGTAGATTTTTGCATGTTGGTTTTGTTTTATTATTGATAAACTGATTGTTTTTATTCTAATTGCTGCTGGTAAATGATGTCTTAAAATGTATGGTAATGGCGTTCCCGGTTTTTAAGGTGCCGAAAAGGGCTACCGGTGGATTTATTCCATAATCAGTCATGTTGATTACTTGTGTGCCTTCAAACGCGACCATTCCCCGCTCTGAGGATGTGGCTGTAACTTTCATATCCAGCATTTTTGTGACGCCGGCAATGGTCAGATTTATCCGCGCCGCGATGACATGCGCTCCCGCAGGGACTGCCCGTACTGGGGTCGCAAGCACGAAGCTAATATCAGGGTCATCGTCGGCTTTTAGCGCCTTGTACGTATTTTTATCCATCATTGAGCCTTCCGTGCTCTTAATGGAATGCACGGACATTACAATGCTTAGGGCGCTTAATTCGTACGTTCCGTCAGCGTTCCAGGTGATCCCGCCGTTTCCGGTAACACTTCCCACTGTTTCTGTCCAGTCATGGAGGTTCGATGTGCCATCGATTGTGACATTGTATCCCTTTGAAAGTGTGTATTTAACTTCCGCTGCGGGTTTGGCGCTGATCAGTGCGAGTGCCAGCAGTGCGAATAAATAATTTCCTACTTTTTTCATTTTGTTTGTTTTAAAAAATTTATGGATTGGTGAATTCGAACACAAGGCCTGCTACGATGCCTTGCAGCAGCCCAAGTGCCAGCCATGTGGCTACGAGCCCCAATGAGACGCTTAGTGAACTGTAGATAAGCCACATCATTGGGAAGGTGGCAATAAGCGCGTACATGACGCCGAATTTGAGGCCGCGTACCAAGAAGGCTCCTGTGAGACTACCCTTTGTAAAGCTCCAAAACCACGAGAGCGCCATCCCTATGACAAAGGGATGCAGATAGAAGACCATGTTGCGGCTAGACTGAAACGCAAAGGCCGGATCAAAATACTGTGAGGCCAGTGCCGGGAAAAACCAGATCGTGGAATAAAGGCCAAAAATGCCTACAAGTAGTAGTGCAATACCGGCTACTACCCCGGAGATAATTATTTTGTTCATGATTCCCTTTTTTGTTTTTTGTGGGTTAAGTGATCAACTACTTAGTTGGGCATGGCACTTTTGGTGCCTGCTACACATGGTAGTATATTCGGTGTGTATTTACTACTGCTTTACAGGACTAACCTGAAAAAACGTGTTGTATTAATCGTGGCAATAGCTCCTCAACGATGATGGCGCAGAGTCGTAATAAGAAATACTTTTAACTTCCGGACAGGATTACGCAAGGCAAATATTTTCTGCAAGCGAAAATTCTTTATGCCACGTTGCCCGAAGATTATACGGGCGAAAGAACGATACTGTTGAGATTGGAAAAGAATGGATTTTAATATCCTCCATGTTAATTGCAGGTAGTTTCAATACTCTATACATGCATAGAGGCAGTTCTCTTTTAACAAAGTAAAGTGTGGAAAAATATACATTCCAGGAGGTGTAGCAACTATTTTAGCTTTTTGCGGCCTAGGTATATCTCGCTGCAAGTCCAGTTCTTACGTGCGTTGGGGTCACTGCCTGAGAAATGAATAACTTCACTGAAGTGGTCAATTTGAAAGGGTACATTGTAGGAGCTGTAGCCCTCTACCTGCCCATTTATCCGGAAGAAGTTGTCCCCGTCAGTTATTACTTCCGGCTGCCCTGTTATGCGTAGCGACAGCGACGAGGGCACACTGTCGGTAATGAACGCTCCGGCGAACCGGATTGCCGCAGTTTTCATTGGGTCACCGCTGTTACCCGGCTTACATGCCGCAGTAATCATCAACATGGCGAAAGTCAATTTCTTTTTCATCAGGCTACTCCATGTTTTTTGTGAGCGTCCCTATCATTTCGCCCCAACCCAGGATATGTCCTTTCATCAGTTTCTGCAACTTCGCTTTATTTGTAGAAGGGCCATCAGTATTGAAACGATTGGTGCTGGAACCCCGAACATCTAACTTTACGTCGAGCGCGTAGGCGATGAAATGAAAATGGTGTGTGCCAGACACAGCGCACATGGGGCTATAGCCTTCCTGGTTGAGGCCATTCAGGCCCACATGGTTACTCATAAACCCCTCAGGTATAACACCCTCGGTGTCCAGGTCCCAAATGATCCAGTTAGTGAAATTTCCTTGATCCGCGTCCTGAATGATTATCGCCAGTGATTTTGTGCCAGCGGGAATATTGTCTACTGTGATGGGCGGGCTCATGCGCGCACCAAGGCAGGTATATTTGGCGGGTATCATCTCATTGGTGTGAAACGCCGGGCTGGTCACCCTAAGCGTTTTGTTTCCCCTGAAAGCTGACAAAGGGAGGATGATAAAAATGGCGGCAACGATGATTAATGTACGCATGTTGATTGTTTTTTATTGATCCTAAAAAATAATGCCACCAGCCGGCCAGGTTACGGCCATTTAATTTAGCTTTAACCTAAGACTTGTTCGTTAAAATAACTTTTAGTGCCTTTTCCTTGGCGTCATTTCCAAAAGTTTCGTAGGCTTCTATTACCTGATCCAATCGGAAGTGATGGGTAATCAATTTTTTTGGTTCGATCTTTTCAGATATTACCGTTTTGAACAGCAAAGGCGTGGTGACAGTATCCACCAATCGCGTTGTGATGGTGATGTTTTTCGACCAAAGGGTTTCCATGTGCAAGGTCACACTCTTACCATGAACACCTATGTTTGCAATATGGCCGCCAGCGCCGATTATTTCTGTGCATAACTGGAAAGTAGGTTCAATGCCCACAGCTTCTATCGCTACATCAACTCCTTTTCCGTCCGTTAACGCCATTACCTGTTCCGTGGCATTCCCTTTGGCGCTATTTATCGTTTTGGTAGCCCCGAATTTTCTCGCTACGTCAAGCCGGTTGTCGTCCATATCTATTACGATGAGTTCGGACGGCGTAAAGAATTGAGCTGTGAGCAATGCGGCTAATCCAACCGGCCCTGCACCCACAATAGCAACCGTGTCGCCTGGTTTCACTTGTCCATTAAGTACGCCACATTCAAAACCGGTGGGCAGTATATCGCTAAGCATTACCAGCGCCTCTTCGTCTGCGTCTGCGGGGATAGGGTAGAGGCTGTTATCCGCGTGGGGTATCCGCACGTATTCTGCCTGTGTCCCGTCGATAAGGTTTCCGAGTATCCATCCTCCATCGCTGCAATGTGAATACATACCTTTCTTGCAATAGTCGCATTTTCCGCAAGAGGTAATACATGAAATGATTACATGATCGCCCTTTTTGAAATTACTCACTGCGGTACCTGTTTCCTCCACAATCCCTACGCCTTCATGGCCTATGACGCGGCCATCAGTCACCGCGGGGAGGTCTCCCTTCATAATGTGCAGATCCGTGCCGCAAATGGTTGTCATAATAATCTTTACAATCGCGTCGGTCGGACGCATGATCTGCGGTTGATCTTTTTCTTCCCAGGCTTTTTTGCCCGGTCCGTGATAAACTAATGCTTTCATTATTGCTAATTTTTTTGATTAACTGAATTTGATCAATTGCAAAAGTGAAATTATACGAAGAAGCAAATACTGTAGGCCAATTTGTCTTTATCGCATTATTCGCAGTTTTTGGCATTGGCATTTATGTATGCGATATTAAAACGTATCGAATGGAAGTATTTTATTCATATTTCGTCTCCTTCAATTTCTGGGCGTGGTGTTTAGCGTTGTCGCTCAGATAGTCTCCGGCGATTGCGTGGTGGCCATAAGCGAGTACTGTGCTTTCTGCAGCTTTGTCATGCTTACCCTCCTCGTGATACCTCGCTGCATCAAGGTTGTGTTTCGCGGCCTCCATGCTATGTGCTGCGGCCTTTATATGACAATCTATTGTGTCATGGTGCCGGCCAATTTCAGCCGACGGCTGGGCGATCGGTTCCTTGATCTCTCCGGGATTCTCTTCTTTTTGGTTGGTCATTTTGTTTTGGTTTTTTATTCAGTGAAACAATGATGATGTAAAAGGCTATTAATGGGGCATTGTCTACCCTTTAATCTGTTTTTCTGTTGCCGTTATCGCCCATTCTATTACCTGTAAGCTCATGGCATATATCAGCATTTCATGCAATGGAGCGTGCGCTATTGCATCAGCTATTTGTTTCTTTTCCAGGTCAGTGCCCAGGTTAATGGGTATTTCGACAGGGATTGTTACCTCATTGCCATCTTCTGTCTTTGTTAATTCGTAGCCCTCCTGTAAGACGAATTTTTCGCCGCTGTTTTTTTCAATGGTTTTCACGAGTCTGAAAAAGCGGTTAAGTAGTAGGGAGTTGAACACTTGCTTGTGCATGGGCCCTTCATTTTCAATCTGGTACATTGCATCGCCTTGTTCCTTCTTTCCAGGGAACATCAATTCTACCAGTTCGGTGGGATTCCCGATTAATTTAATTCCGTCTCCTTCGTGATGGCGGTTCGGATGGTGTACTGACATTTCGTTGTGTAGTTTGTAAAGTGGATGCATTTCCACTTGAGTACAAAGGTCACAACCTATAAACCGTTGAACGTTATACAACTGTGTGTTTTAATTGCATGATTCACACATTAACCTGATGTATATAGAATAAAAATGTCGCAGCACTTATGACAGGTGCTTCGTTGATTTGATTAAAGAGTTGAGGCAGGACTATTAATGCTGTGGGTCCGTAAACATTTTCGCAGCCATTTTTGCATCCTGCCCGTAAAGGTCCTCGACAAAATGCAAGGAGCCTTTACTGTCTACCCAGCTTGTGTAGTAGGTGATAATTACCGGCACAGTTGGCGACAATTTAGTACGTTGTTCTACACCCGAGTTCATGGCACTATCTATTTTTTCCCGAGGCCAGTTTGCTGTATTTCTTAAAAGGTAGTGCGCAAGCTTTGGGGCGTCGCTGAGCCTTATGCATCCGTGGCTCAGGCCGCGCTCGCTCCTGTTAAACAATCCTTTTTCAGGGCTGTCGTGGAGGTAGATGTTGAAGCTATTCGGAAACAGGAACTTTACTTTTCCCAGCGCGTTTTTATCGCCCGGGCGTTGTCTCACCACAGGCAGACCTCCCTCATCTCCTGTGATCTCCATATCTCTTTCCTCGAGGTAGCGCTTATTCTTTTTTAACCCAGGTATGATCTCTTTTTTTACGATACTCGGTGGCACGTCCCAATACGGGCTGAAAACGATCTGGCTAATATTGCCCGAAAACATGGTGGTGTTATGCCCCGCGGCGCCTACAACCACGCCCATCTGAAACAGTGTAAATTTACCGCTGTCCACATATACCTCAAACTCGGGTATGTTCACCAAGATCAAGGTGCCATTTGGCCTTTTTGGCGCCCATTTCATTCGCTGCATGTTTATCAGTATCTGCTGTAGCCGTGTGAGCGACGGTACGTTCAGGTTCTTTATAAGATCTTGCGTTACTGTACCATTGGGTGTAAGTCCATGGTTGGACTGGTACATTTTAAGCGATTTCACGAGCGCAGAATCAAAAACGGCAGAAGTGTCAGTGGCCGGAAATTCTCCGGTTATTTCCAGCCGGTGCTTAATGAGGCTAACAATGGGGCCACTAAAACCGACACTATATTTTTTACCGTCCGCAACTATTGGTTGCCATCCTCCCATTTTGAAAATATTCGCGTATTTGCCTAATTGTATTTGCAGCAAATTATAAGGCGCGTCCGGGTTTTGCGCTCCTTTATTTTCGGAATTTTCCATGAGTATGGAGTCCGCCAATGCCAGTACAGGGATTTTCTTTGCCGGTATATATTTTCCCAAGGCTGCCGGATCGATGTCGATTTTCGCCGGATTTTCCAGCACATAGTCTATAAATTTCTTAGTGAGTTGCAGCTCGGTTTTTATGATAGTCGCATCCGTGGCCACGATCACAGTATCGTTTCCCATTCTTAATTTGTCCAGTTCGCGTTCCAGCGACCTGTTGAACGGATCTTTTTCTTCTTCCGTGCAGTACATGCTGTGGAAACTGAAAGCCTGCTCTATGAGGCCCGTGCTGGCAAACCAGGCATATTCATAATTTCGTGTATGGTAAAAGTTTCGAATTGCATTGGCTATGGTATCATTGAGTTGATTTTCTTTAATGAATTGCTCGACCGCGTTACTACTCAGAAAAATGTCGTTGTATGAGTTTGACTCATTGATTGTTGAATCCGTTTTTTGTACAGTGGCTGCAACTGCGCCCGTGTTTTGTCCGTTGCTCTTGGTTGTTTTGCCGACTGTGTTGCCGCAGGCCTCCGCTAATGTCATTATAATGCTTAGGGCGGAAATTAAAATCCAGGTTATTTTCATCGTAAAATATATTGGTGCTCAATGGTTAACAAGTTATTCTAAATTATGGAATCGGCAATGGCCTTTAAACAAAATAAATCCTAGCTAGTAGGATTTACAGTGTTTGGCTTAAATGAATTGGTTATCGATCGCGGTGTTCTTCTTCATGTCCATGATGGTGGTGATGGTGGTCGTGACCGTGATAAAAGCATGAACTCAAACTTACGGCGATTACTGCAAGTACAAAAAATGAAATTATTTTGCTCTTCATAAAAAGTAATTAATGTGAATGAATTTTCACCATCCAAAGATAGTATCGGTGAACTTTGCCGTTGTTACACAGTTCCTGATATAAATTGCGTGATTCACACCTGCGATGGTGCTTCTTAGCAGTAAAAATAAATGATCCATCCAATTGCTATTACTAGCAGGCTGGCAGCGATAAGAATGAAGTGTATCGGGTGTTTGTCCCTGATATAGGGCCCTGATTCGGTATATTTTAGCATGGGTGTTTTTATTTAGTAGGCTCATTTTTTTGAACTTCGTCAAGTACTTTTATCTCCCATTTTTCCTTGGCAATATCCTGCCGTAACAAACCAAATAAACTCATGTAAATGTTAGAAATCCACACCAACGAGAACCCCGAAATGATATAGCCGCGCCAGTCGCTGTATACCAACTTGTAACCTGTCAACAACAAAATGGCCACAGTGACGTAGTGGCTGAAACAATACTGGCACGTGAATAGATAAAAGAACTTTCGTGCCAGTATTGTTTTGCCATCCTTGCTTTTCGTTAAACAGTAGTCGCGCGGTTCACGGAACACTTCTTCATTCGTAACCGTCCAACTGATGCAGGCAACAGGTATCGCGAATAGAAACAACAAAAAGAATTGTTCGTAAATTGACATAATATTGATTTTTGATCAGTTCTTCGTTGGGCTATTAAGTTCGTGATACTATTCACCGTTTTGCATTAGGTTAATGCTTTTTTCTTTTCCTGATATTCTGCTTCGTTTATTTCGCCCATTGCGTAACGCCTTTTTAGGATATCCAACGGGCTCTCTTTCGCGAAACGCTGGCCCGGTATTGGATAAGGCGCGGCAAAAATCCAGAGTAAGAACATGATCCATATAAACCACCAGATAAGGTGCATTCCCCAAAAGTGATAACCATCGTACAGCATTGTATTTAATTTATATGATGAAAAATGTTGTTGTACGTACTAACTTTTTGGTTGGGTTTGCTGATCTACCGACCGCTGTTGCGCATCTACCCTTCTGTGTTTTTTGTGCATTTTTCTATTTTTCTTGTCCATCTTGTCTTGTTTTTTGTCGAGTTTATGTTGGGTGTCGTCCAACTTCTCATTTTTGTGATCGGCCCTTTTTTGTTCCCGGTCGTCCCTTTTTGTGGGTACTTGCTCCTGACCAAATGATGGCGACGTAAATATTGTGCCAGCGATTGCTGCCATAATAGTGATTCGTTTTGCCTGCTTTCCCAGACTTGTAGCTACTGCTCCTAATGAATTTTTCATATTTCCTTGCTTGATTTTGTAACGTAATTATTACAATGCAAAGGTGGGTGTATCATCACAGAGAATGTTACACAGCGTAAAGAATTGATTGCATAATTCACACTATTATAATGTGAATGAAAATAGTTTCTGCGGGTGCTACAGAAGTTTACGGGGAAATGGAGTTGATACCCGCATTTGCATAAAACCAAAAGCCCGGTTTTGCCGGGCGTTAATGTCTTGAATCCTGTGCTTTTTCTACATTCTTTCCATGTACCAGCTCAATTCCTTTTCCATTTTTTTGTAGCGGAAAAGGGTGGTAATGATTTGTTGCAGGCGTAGAAATGCTGTCTCACTTTTTACCACATAGTCAAATGCCCTGTGGTGCATACAGCTTATTGCCACTTCTATCTTGTCTTGGGACGACAGCATCACAACAGGGATGTCTGGGTTCACGGCTTTTATCCTGTCAAGCGTTTCAATTCCATTTATAGCATTCTTGTCAATGCCGTCAAGGTGGTAATCCAGGATGATCACATCAGGGTTGTGGGATAGGTTTTTCAGGCACAACTCGCCCGTAGCATAAGTTTCGATGATAAAGTCGGCATGGTTCAGGAATTCTATTTCCAACAATTTCATAAAAACCGCATCATCGTCTACCAGGAAAAGCTTTATTTTATCATTCTTCATAAGTTCGTATTTTTAATGAGGTTAAGTTCTTCTTCCAGTTCGGCACAGGCTTGCGCACATATGCGCTCAAGCTTTGTGACCATATCCGGTATCCCTTCGGCCAATTCCTGGGTGCTTGCATATTCCTGCACCTTTTTTGCCATAATTTCAAAATCGGGACTGATGCCCATGATGGAAAATGTGGGGATGATTTTATGTGCAGTTGCCGCTAACGTCTTCCAATCCTTCAGGTCCAGACTTTGCCTCAATGCGCTGATGAGTGGTGGGGTCTGCTCCAGGTACACGGAGATCATTTCCATCATCAGCACAGGATTTGATTTTGTGCGTTTGTTGAGATAATTAAGGTTAATGCACTTCAGCTTTCCTTCCTGCACCGGGGCGTCTGCCGGTGGTTTTGTAACTGCTGGCTTCATCACCAGGCTAATGATCTTATTATAAAGCAACCGCTCATCTATTGGCTTGGCTATATAGTCGTTCATTCCTACAGCCTTGCATTTTGCCAGGTCCACAGTTGTGACGTCTGCTGTCAGCGCTATGATGGGGATCTTGGAATTCATTTTGTTGCGGATAAATTCGGTCGCTTCAAATCCATTCATTTCCGGCATTTGAAGGTCCATTAATATGATGTCGTAAGATTTACTTTGTAATTTTTCAATGGCGATCCTACCATTGGCGGCAATATCCCGTTCAAATCCGAAATCATCCAATACCGTTTTCATGAGCAGTTGGTTTAGCGCCATGTCCTCCACCACCAATATTTTTATGTGTTTCCGCTCGGTGTCAAGCTCTGTTATTTCCATATCTACGTCGGCCACGGCATTCGTTTTTTCAAAATTCATAATAAAGCCAAATGATGACCCCTCGTTTACCGTGCTGCTGACACTCACGGTTCCTCCTTGTTGCTCTACAAGATTTTTAAAGATGGCCAAGCCCAGACCGGTGCCACCATATAATCTGGATGTGTCGCTCGATGCCTGTTGAAAATTTTCAAATATCTGATCTAGCTTATTCTCTGGTATCCCTATGCCTGTATCTGTTACAAAAAATTGAATGGATACTTTACTAGCGTCTTCACTGAGCAGGCATATCTTTAAAGTAATGGAGCCGTTTGTCGTAAATTTTACTGCATTGCTGAGTAGGTTCAATATGATTTGGTGCAAGCGCACGGGGTCGCCCACCAGCACATCCGGGATCCTTGAATCGTATTCTTTTACAAGCATCAGGTTCTTTTCCTGGATCTTTGTCTCAAACAGGTGGGCCATTGCCGATATCGACAGTTCAAGCTTGAATGGGATCTTTTCAAAAGTCATCTTTCCCGCGTCCACTTTTGCCAGGTCCAGTATGTCATTGATCAAAACGATCAACGCGTCGCCACTCAATTTTATGGCGGATAAGTACTCTTTTTGTTTCGCCGTAAGTTCGGTTTTTAAAACCACCTTTGTAAAACCAATGATCGCATTCATAGGAGTGCGTATCTCATGGCTCATATTTGAAAGGAATTGCTGCTTGGACTTTACCGAGTCTTCAGCAAGCTTAGTTGCATTTTCCGCTTTTTGTTTTGCCTCTTCGGCTATTACTGTTGCGAGCTCTGCGATCACGATGGCTTCATTCAGTTCCTTCCGGATCCTGTTTTGAGCCGTTACATCCCGGGCTACAACTACTACGCCAAGAACATTGCCCTGTCCATCCTTGTATACAGATCCATTGAATAGAACATCGGTAAGCTTGTGGTCCCGCATCGTCAGCGGATAATTGGAGACAAAACCATTGGCAAAAACCTGCTGATAGCCTTCGCGTGCTTTTTCAGGGTCGGTGAAGTAGTCAAAGAAATCTGTTCCTATTAGTTGGTTCCTTTCTACCCCTGTTATATTGACTGATGCATTGTTCAAGTCGGTAATTTTGCCATCAGGACTTATGGTAAACAATGGGTCAAGACTAGCCTCGATGAGGCTGCGTGAATATTGTGAAGCCAACTGAACGGAGTAATTGAATGCTTCCAATTCCCTGCTGGCTATTTCACGTTTTTCTTTTTCTTTGTTTTGAAAATCCAATTCCAGGTCCGCAATAACAAGTTCCGCAGCGCGTTTTTCTTTTTCCCCGGTTTGAAACACCAGTTCCTTGTTAGCTATGCACAATTCCGCTGCTCGTTTTTCTTTCTCGTCGTTTTGAAACGCCAGCTCCTTGTTGGCAATGATCAGTTCATCTGCCCGTTTTTCTTTTTCGTTGTTTTGAAACGCAAGCTCCTTATTGGCAATGATCAATTCATCCGCTCGTTTTTCTTTCTCGTCATTTTGAAATGCCAATTCCATATTGGCGATGATCAACTCATCCGCGCGTTTCTCTTTTTCATTATTTTGGTATGCCAGTTCCCTATTGGCAATAGCCAGTTCATCGGCACGTTTCCCTTTTTCGTCATTCTGAAAAGCGAGTTCCTTATTGGCAATGACCAGCTCGTCGGCTCTTTTTCCCTTTACGTCGTTTTGGTAAGCCAGCTCCCTGTTAGCTATCTTCAATTCGGCCGCGCGTTTTTCTTTTTCGTTGTTTTGGTATGCCAGTTCTTTATTAGCGATCACCAGCTCTGCGGCGCGTTTTTCCTTCTCTTTATTTTGAAGCGCCAGTTCTTTATTGGCGATTTGTATCTCCTTCGCCCATTTTTGGTCTGATACATCGCGCGCTACAATTACCACACCCTGAACATTTCCTTTATCATCATTAAAAACAGAACCGTTAAATAGCACATCCGTCCGTTTGCCCAGTTTGTGCCGTATAGTGAGTGATGCATTAGAAACGTATCCTTTCGCGAAAACTTCCTGATAAACTTCCCTGGCTTTCTGGTGGTCGGTGAAATGATCAAAAAAATCCGCGCCAATAAGTTGTTCCCGGTTAACCCCTGTGATGACAACCATTGCGTCATTCAGATCTGCGATTTTGCCATCAATGCCTATCGTAACGAGTGGGTCTAAACTCACTTCAATGAGGTTTCGCGTATAGGAGGCTTTTTTTTCATCGGAGATGTCCCTGGCTATTTTGGAGATGCCTATAATATTGCCT
>Ga0364860_10107_pt1 | contig 65271 bp, 59 predicted proteins | sample ExccelAu500001D4_FD_206916 | JGI IMG/M metagenome (GOLD analysis project Ga0364860, IMG submission 206916) | Enriched cells from Trout Bog Lake Hypolimnion, Wisconsin, USA - BchlTB.Aug20.5000.01 .D4 | ecosystem: Environmental > Aquatic > Freshwater > Lake > Hypolimnion/Profundal zone | place: USA...
GTCAAATACATACAGATCGCTGATCCCGTCCCCATTAAAATCGATATTGAAAAACATGGGATTGTTAAGACCTCCGGTAAATGGATTTAATAATGTGTCGTACCTGACTTTGGGGTTGTGGTAATTGACCAGATCATATTGATTGTGCGCGAGGTCGCTGCTGTCATCATATTCCGGTTGTACCACCCTCAGATAATCAGAAGGATAATACACCGGCGATATCTGCGCCCGGCTGCTTATTGGGTTCAGGATCAACAGCAGCATAACAATACCCGGTATCGGCAGATATTTCAAATCATTTTTATTTGGCAATAATCAGCTTATTACTGAACAGCAATTCTCCTTCCGATTCCACATTTACGATATAGATACCATTGGCAAGGCCGGTGGTATTGATCTGTTCATTTCCTTTGCCGTTTTCCAGTTCAAACATATGGCTTATTATTTGTCTGCCAAGCATATCAGAAACCACCAGGCGGCTGTTTTGCGTTGCAGAAAGGTTATTGTAGGAAAGGGTAACTACATTGCCTGCCGGATTGGGATAAATAGCCATAGCCATTGGGTTATAGGATTTGGGTACTTCTACAGCAGCGGTATGCAGCACTTCCAGATCATTGCTTGCACTGCCCAGAAAGATCAATCCACCTCTTCGGCAGCCCAGCATAATATCGGGCAGGCTGTCCTGGTCAAGGTACGCTACCGCCGGTATGGTATAGGTACTGAATAATCTTGTGCTGTCTTTTCCGCTTCCATAGTCATGCACCTTTACCAGATATGATGCGGCTTTTACATGGGCCGTATCGTAAAGAACATGTGTTGTATCAAAATCATGAAAATAAAACAACCTGCCAGATTCATCACCAACGAGCAGGTCAGGTTTGCCATCCCTGTCCAGATCTGCCACGCAGGGTGCTGTCTGGTACGCAAACCCACTATTGGAAAACAGACCGCCAAAGGTCTTGGTAACCAGAACAAAATAAGGTACATAGTCAGGTGCCGGGCCAAATCCCTGGCAACGATAATAACTGATGGTGCCATTGGCACTGCCGATGAGGATGTCCATTTTGCCATCTCCGTTTATATCGGCTGCTGTAGGAGCGCTGTTAGCATTTACAGCTATGGGTATCCATTTTCCTTTGGATAGATATTTCAGGCTGCTGGTTGATAAATGAAAATCAGCGGGATTCTTTTTCCCGCCCCGGTCTTTATAATACATTACCTGGCCTGAATCATTCCCCATCAGCAGGTCTGTTGTGCTGTCTATGGCATTATAATAAGCGGCAGGCACGGGAGCCAGGATGCGGGTCGCTAATTTTGAGAATCCCAGGTAATCATCTGTCTGGTACAGCAGGTATGGTTTTGATCCTGAGGTTTTTCCTGCTTTATTGAGATAGAGAACAATATGGCTGTTTGCTTTGGGTGCCGAACCGTCTCTTACGGCAATCAGCAGGTCTTTTCTTCCGTCTTTGTCAACATCTATAAAACATGGGGCAGAGTTAATACCCCAGTCTAACATGGTATTCTGTAAAAAGTCTTTGGATGTAATGTTGAATATATTAGAGCCCGGTTTTCCGTTTGCCGGCTTTGTTCCGTTGTTCTCATAATACCAGATATTATGAATCCGGTCAACCACCGTATCTCTGAAAGTAGGTTGCCCCGCAGAGACAATAAGGTCATTGAGGCTGTCATGGTTCACATCCAGATAGGAGGGTGTCGGCATGGTAGGGATAACTGCCGGGTAATCTGTAGGAAAACTATCCTGGTTGTGATGTGTACTGATATTGATCATGGTGTCTTTATTATAATTTGGTCCGCCAAAACTATAACGACCATTTTCAAGAAATGTCAATGAATCATTAAGGCCATCTCCCATCAAAAGATCAATATCACCATCACCATCCACATCAAATGCACACATCGAATTGTAAAAATGCGATCCGGAACTATGATATAAAGAATCGTAGGTGCCGGTCCAGACTTTATGACCTTTTGAATCTACTTCGCAATTCCAGGGCTGGTACAGGTGTTGAATCACTTCTGTAAAATAACCCCAGCATTCTTTGGTATAGTAAAAACTTAAACTATCAGTTCCCCTGCCGCGATTGCGGTACCATCTGGGTGAAATCAGGTTGAGATCGAATCCAAGAATGTCCAGGTGTCCGTCCTTATCCACATCCACAAACTGTGGATTGGAGGCTGTACTTACATCAATTTCCGTCCTGTGTCCGTTCGCATCATAAAAGTATAATGGATCAGCCACCTTTTTGAATCTGGGTACATATTTGTGATTTATTCCGTCATAATAACTGATATTTTGATAAGCCATAATGCAGGTATTGCACTTGGGATTGAGCGATGCCGTAAATATATCCGGCAAACCGTCTTTATTGTAATCAGCCATTTCCACCCATTTGGTTACACTATCCGGGAAACCGTAATGATACTGAGGTGCATACCGATAAATAGTTGATTTATTGGAAGTACCTTCAAAAAGCATAAACTGGTTTTCACCCAATTCGCGGTCATATACATACAGGTCTCCGATCCCGTCCCCGTTAAAATCTATATTGAAAAATGTGGCATTGTTCAACCCACCTGTATATGGATTGATAAGGGTGTCAAATTTTGCTTTGGGGTTATGATAACTCACAATATCATTCAGCTTATTGGCAAGGTCCGTGCTGTCATCAAATTCCGGTTGTACCACGCGTACATAGTTTGATTGAAAGTAGACCGGTGAAACCTGGCTAAAGGCAAAACCAGGCACTGCAATCAATAATAATAGTAGAATTTTTTTCATAAATCTCAATATTTTGGCAGAATTTGCCATACAATTTACGAACAGGAATGGAATTAACCAAATTATACGAAATATTTAAGCAGAACCCTGTTATCTGTCACGATACCCGGAAAATTATTCCCGGGAGTATTTACTGGGCGATAAAAGGTGAGCGATTTGACGGGAATAGTTTTGTAAATCAGGCATTTGAAAGCAGTGCCACCTGGGCGGTGATCGATAATCCCGATTATAAAATCAATGACCATTGTATCCTTGTTGAAGACAGTCTGCAAACGCTGCAGGCGCTGGCACGTTTTCACAGGAGAAGCCTGGGCATCAAACTGATAGCTATAGCAGGTTCCAATGGCAAAACCACCACCAAAGAGCTCATGAAAAGGGTGATGAATGAAAAGATGAACACTTTTGCGACCCCCGGCAATTTTAACAATCATATCGGGCTGCCTTTAAGCATATTACAGATTACAAATGATCATAAAGCCGCTATTCTTGAACTCGGGGCAAACCATGCCGGTGAAAATGCTTTTTTATGTGAAATTGCAGAACCGGATCTTGGTATTGTTACCAATATCGGCAAAGACCACCTCGAAGGATTTGGAGGTATAGAGGGCGTGGAAAAAGCCAATATGGAGCTTTTTGACTATCTTAAAATCCATCAGGGGAAGGCTTTGGTAAATCGGGATGATGAAAGGATCGTTCGAAATATTTCCGGATTGAAAACCATAAGTTATGGAATAACATCCGATGCCGATATCTCCGGGGATATTGTATCCTTATTTCCAAACCTTTCTGTAGAAATAACAGATTCGATGGAAAATACAGCATATCAGGTAGATTCACATCTTTTCGGTACTGTAAATGCCTATAATATCCTTGCCGCGGCTGCCCTGGGTGATATGTTTGAAATTGATCCCTGGCGCATCAAAAATGCGATAGAAAGTTATATCCCAGAAAATAACCGTTCGCAGATCGTTAAAAAAGAAACAAATACTTTTATCCTCGATGCGTATAATGCCAACCCAAGCAGCATGGGCCCGGCCGTTCATGATTTTGCAGCTTATCCGGCCCAGCATAAAATACTTGTACTTGGCGATATGTTCGAACTGGGAGAAGACAGTGAAACAGAGCACAAAGCTATATTAGATGCTATTGATTATAAAGCCTTTACTGCAGTTGCCCTGGCAGGCAGGCAGTTTTATGTTTTTAAAGACGATTATAAGGCTCATTTTTTTGAAGATACCGGTGAGCTGAAAGACTGGTTCCATCAGCAGAAATTTCAGGATGCTGTGATATTTGTAAAAGGTTCGAGGGGCATGCAGATGGAATCCATAATAAATGATTGAAAATAATTGGATGGTTATGAAAACGGATCCTCAAAAAGAATATGAGCATCTCGTCAGGATCATGCTGAATTCCGAAGGCGTTTCTGCTTCGCAGATGTTTGGGATGCCCTGCTTAAAAACAGCGAAAGGAAAAGCTTTTGCAGGATATTTTAAGGGGGATGTGACTTTGAAACTGCCGCAATCTGTTATTCAACCCTGGCTGGGGCAGCCAGGAGCCCGGCTTTTTGATCCCGGCATGGGGCGTTCTATGAAAGAATGGTTGCAATTATCTGCTGACTATGCAGATCAATGGCCTGAACTTGCCGCTGAAGCTTTGGCATTTGTGAACACAAAGTCCTGACATCATTGTTTTTTCTGTTACCAGGGATTTGACAAGGCCGGATTTGTCGTGAGTGAGGAATCGGTCAATGTCATTAAAAATGCTTTCAGATCTGCTTTATCCTGGGGCGTAAGGTGCAATCCTGTTGCTTTTCTGGGAAGGGTCATCAATGGATCAAGCGTAGCTGAATGTTTTACACCCGAATTATAATGTTCTATAACAGCGTCAAGTGTGGCATAGCGTCCATCATGCATATATGGAGCCGTAAGCGCAATATTCCTTAATGTAGGCGATCTGAACAAGCCGATATCATTTGGGTTGCCGGTAGCATTATATCTGCCTTTATCTGCGGTACTGAAATCTGAATCAAGACCTATATTGTGCCATGCGTTATCAGTCATCAAAGGAAAACCATGGCAATGAAAACAATCGCCTTTTTCGGAATAGAATATCACATAACCATTCCATTCTGATGGATTTAATGTAGCTGTTCCCGCAACATACTGATCGAATTTTGAGCCATAAGATGTAATGGTGCGTACAAATTGCGAAACAGCATAACTGATGCTTTGTACGATATCTGTTTTATTTAAAACATCTTTATGAAAAACCTGGTTAAACAATGCGACATACTGCGGATTGCTTTTGAATCTTTTAATGACGGTATCAAGGTCAGGATTAAGAAATAATGGCGCGTCTGAGCCTGCAAAATCCAATTCGGCAACAAGGTCCAACTCAGGTACTGAGCCATAATAGGTAAAATTGGGCTGCCAGGCTTTATTTACCAGCGAGGGGACATTATGATATACTTTTGGATCGAGTCCCAGGAGTTGGTTTCCGCCAGTAAATCCCATCATCTGCACATGGCAAGAGGCACAGGCCCTTCCATTGCCCGATAGCGTATGATCATAAAATATCATGCGTCCAAGTTTCACACCTTCCACACTAAGCGGATTGGAGGGCAAAATATAGGGTGCCGGGAACCTGGGATAAGCAGGGAGGGTATATGGTGTAAGGGGTGCAGCAGTAGTTGAATTAGTTGGCGTATCATTCTTTTTGCAGGAACAAAATATGATATTCAAAAATAAAATCAGTAGCAGTAAATTTTTCATAGGTAAGTAAATCAATTAAATACATAATAACCATTTGCAGCTATCTTGGCCATTAACGTATCGTTGTTCATCGTATAATTTCCATCTTTATCGAAATCATATAAATAAGGGCTTTTATACCAGTTGTTAATATTCATGCTCAGACGGATGTTTGCCGCATCACTTCCTATTGAAAATGGTTTTTTAATGACCATGGTTTTTATCAGATGTTTATTGGAACCTACATGCACGGTGTATCCCCAGGTGCCGGTTTTGTCAACATAATAGCCTTCAAGTTTCATGAAATGGTATCCGCCACCCATTAGATCCGGCCATGCCATATTAATATTGTCAGGCGTAGAAGGCAGATAACCATCTTTATTTTGAACGGAATCAAGGCCGATATCAAATTTTAGAGCCACATAATTGCCTTGGGGCAGGGTGCAGTTAAAATGGTTTGAACTGCTATCTGATATACTTATATAATGAATATCGCTCACACTTACTTTACTGCTGTCGGCATGGTAAAATGTTAAGCCTGAAATATAATAATCGAGCATGGTAACGGATAACTTATATCCTGCTGCATTGGTATATAAAATGGTATCGAGCAGTAAGTTATTTCCATCAAAATTATAGCTTATGTTTACATTAGCCGTTCCGGTATCTGAATTGTTCCGGGTATCCTGTTTTTTGCAGGAAAACAACATAAATACGGCCGCCAATCCTACAATATAGATTTTTGATACATTGATTTTCATACAGGTGAAGCTGATTTAATATTATAACATATCAAATTTACTGCCTGTGAATACCTTACATTATGATCCCAGACATGAATAATAATGATTAATATCATTATTTTCAGAACAGATCCGGCCAGAAAAATGAACGATGTAACCGCTATAATTTCACAAAAAACGCATGGGCAACGGCTTCATTGCCTGACATTTTAAGGATATATTGCCCCGCAGGTATATCCGAAATATCAATAGAATGAGCGGAAGACAAATTTGCTGTTGTATTTAATATTTCCTTTCCGTCCATTGATATAACCTGTATAGATGCAAGACCGCTATGCGCATCTGAAAAATTGAAATATAAAGTATTTCCGGATACCGGATTGGGATAAATATCTACACGGGAAAAATATGGATCCATCTCGGGATCCATGCCTGCCACATTTCCGGAAAATGCAAGTTCATCGACAAAAATATAACTTTGATCAGCTGGTTTCGTACCACTTGCATTGAAGATTATAACCGCAGAATCCGGGTCTGATCCGCTCAGATATTTTAAATCAACCGAAAATTTTACCCAGTTCATTTCCATTCCCATTAATATATCATGGAGTTTTGCGATGGTATCTCTGTTATTTTTTGCGCTATTCCATCTGGTGAGAAATACATCCATATATCCGGTATCTGCATAGCTTGCCATATATTGCCATTCGCCGGTAATGCTTTTGGGTCTCTGGTTAAATGGGAATCCCGAAATAGCTTTCATGGTGGTTGTATTAAGTTTGCCACAAACTGCAATACCCGGCATTACACCCATCCCTGAAACTGTATATGAAACCAGCTCCAGGAAATAATTGCCTGCCACACCCGGAACGCCCCTGATACAGGTATAAATTCCTTTGCTGCTGGTCATTGCATTAAGATTGTCCCAGTTATCAGGTGTATAATAATTGCCATGATTTGTCCAGCTTTCAAATCCACTATTTGGGATCTGTGCAATGGTTCTGAAGGCAAATCCGGAAAGCAGTCCAATTAATAATATTGTTTTTTTCATAGCGGCTGTTTAATAAAAATAAAAGTATTTCCTGCCAGACAGCGTAATTTACGGATTTTTCAGGATGAGAAAACTGATTTAAATCATATCAAATCTGACATGATTTTGATTTGCCAAATACGACAATTTGTCAACTTTTTAATTGGCAAAGAAATTGCTGGTTTTTGTTAGAAATAAAAACGGAAGCATTGAATTTCAAAGATTACTATAAAAGCCTGGAAGTGAGCAAAACTGCCACAGCCGATGAGATCAAGAAATCTTACAGGAAGCTGGCGCGCAAATACCATCCTGATGTAAATCCCGGCAACAAGGAAGCTGAAGAAAAATTCAAAGAAATCAGCGAAGCATATGAAGTACTCAGTCACCCCGAAAACCGTAAGAAATATGATGAGCTAGGGGCTGATTTTAAGAAATATGAGCAGGCAGGCCATGCCGGTGGCGGTGGGTTCGACTGGAGCAAATATGCACAGCAGGGACAACGCCCGGGCGGTCAATACAGAGGTGCAGAAGAAGACATGTTCGGGGGCGGTTTCTCAGACTTTTTCGAAAGTATTTTTGGCGGCAGTTTTGGCGGGGGTGGTTCAAGGCAGCGCCAGGCACCTTCTAAAGGACAGGATTATAGTGCTGAAATGGAATTGAGCCTGCCTGAAGCGTATGCGGGCAGCACAAGGATCATCAATGTGAACAACCAGCAGCTCCGTATCAAAGTAAAGCCAGGCGTGGCAGAAGGGCAGGTTTTGAAACTGGCCGGAAAAGGCGGACCGGGTGCACGCGGCGTGAATGGGGATCTTTTTATAACTGTAAAGATAGCCCCGGATGCCACCTATAAAAGAAAAGGCAATGACCTGCATAAAGATGAGCATATCAACCTTTTCACTGCGCTATTGGGAGGAGAGGCCCTGGTACATACGCTCGATGGTGATATTAAAATGAATATACCGGCAGGTACACAGAGCGGAACGGTTTTGCGCATTAAAAATAAAGGTTTCCCGATCTACGACAAGCCGGATACATTTGGCAACCTTTATCTTAAAATAAAAATTGACATCCCCAAACAGCTCAGCGATAAAGAAAAAGAACTGGTAAAGCAGTGGAAGGAAATGCGGGGCTGAGTTGAACTGAATCCAAAGGGTTCAGGCCCGAGAAATCCACATCAGAATATTACATCCTGATTATTTTGAAAGTCTTTACATCGCTGCCGGCCGCGTATTTAAGAAAATAAATGCCTCTCCGGAACTGAGGCGTTTTAAAATTGAAATTATAAGACCCCGGTGCCTGATTATCAATGTTTTTTATCGTTAACTGTTGCCCAAGCACATCAAATATAATTATCTGAATAGATTCCTGTTCAGAATGGCTGAAATCTACACGCAATTGATCTATAAATGGATTTGGTGCCACAGATACCGTGTCTTTGTACTGAGGTGGTGGTGGCATCATCTCATCGCTTACATGGATTATTGTATCATATACCTGCCCACAGCCCCACGCATAGCCGTATTTAAATATCACAGTATATAATCCTGTATCAATATATGTATGCAATATTCTGCTGTAAGCTATAGAATCTCCATCTCCGGAATACCATATATATTTTATTCCTGTGCTATCCGCATTATTAAATAGATATTGACGGTAGCCGGTATGGTGTACAAGGGGCGTACGCACCGGAATACTGAAAACATGAATAGTAGCCGTATCAATAGAACCGCATTGGGCATTTGATGAAATAAGAGAGATATGATAAATGCCGGGTACCGGATATGTATATGTGGGGTTATTTACGTTTGAAGTATCACCATTCCCAAAATGCCAGAGGGTTTTGTAATGGCCCGAATATCCTGAATCTCTGAGCAAAATACCGGATCCGCTGCATATATTTTTTACGCCCGCAATATGGCCGGAAGGTATTGGAAAAGTATTGATATTTACCGTTGAAGAATCGCTGCATTGGCCGGGTAATTCTTCTGTTAATGTTACACTTCCCGTTCCGGTGCTGTCCCATTTCACAATTAAAAGTTTGGTGCCTGAAAACAAAACATGGCCTCCGCTTATTCTCCAGGAATACATATTTGAACTCTTGTAGGTCGTAACCTGATACGCATCCGTATCACCTTTACATGCTGCAACTGATCCGAAAAACCGGGTATCGAAAGTGTCAACACTTATTTTTACGGAATCAACAGATTGGCAACCCGTTGATAAATTTTTGACATGAAGGATATATGTGGTGGTTTTAGCCGGAATTACAACATTTTGTGCGTTGGTACTGAGGTAACCTCCTGGCCTGCTATTCCATACATATCCAATATCAGGAATAGCTTTTGTGCCAATAGCGGCAGAATGGCCCTGGCAAATTTGCTGATTTATTCCGGGCAATGCCTTGGGTATCGGATCTACTTTAAGGTGGAATGTGTCCCTTACCACGCAGCCGCAGAATGTATCACATATTGTTGCCACATAGGTGGTGGTAGTGTCAGGATGCACATAAGAACCTGCACTATGGCTGCTGCTTATATTGTATGGTGGCGCCCATGCGTATGTTTTACCTTTTGATGCCTGTAGAAAGACTGAATCTCCCTGGCATATTTCAAGCAACTGGTTGGGATATTGTTGAATTTCTGATACAATGACATTTACAGAATCTGTTGCATAACAGCCATATTTATCTGTAATAGTGACATAGTAATACCTGTTACTCGGCGGCCTTACAAATGGGTTTGGTTTTGTCGACCCCTGTGGCAAACCAAGGTTTGCGACCCAATCATATACAGTTCCGCCTGAGGCAGATAGCTGAACACTGTCTCCAAAGCAGACAGAAACATTATTCGTGATATTTGTATTGAGATGATCCGGTCTTATGATACCGGATAAAGTTTTTGTGCAGCCGAAACTATCTGTTACTTTATAAACATAATGCGTGTCTGATAACAGTTTCAGATATAAGCCCGAACTGTCAGATATCTGACTGCCCGCAGCGCTGGTCCATAAATACGATGCTCCACCGGGTGTATTGCCATTGATATCAATAAACTGGCCATAGCATAAGGTCGTATCGGTATGAAAGGGAATCTGAATGGCATCTACCGGAATATTGACGCTGTCTATCGCTTGGCATCCCTTATTATCTGTACCTGATACATAGTATTCCGTCGTTTCATTCGGGTAGGCCGTGATACTTGCTCCTGTATCCGTTGCGAGCCCTGAAATAGGATACCAGGAATAGGAAGCTGCTCCTTTTGCGTATAATGCAATACCTGTTCCCTGGCATATTTTTTTCCCTCCGCCGGCGATAACATTGGGGAGGATCGTAATATTCAGTGTGTCATAAAAATACCATTCGCAGCCCAGTGTGTTTTTTACCTTTAACATTACAGCGTGCCTCCCGTTGAAAGGGAAAGTATAGGTGGCTGTATCTTTTTGTGAAATTATTTTCCCATCTGCATACCAGGTATAGTTCTGTCCTGCCCATCGTTTATCTTTTGAAGTGAAACGATATTGTCCGCAGCCATTTGTGGAAGGAATTATAGAATCATCTGGCATAGAATCAATGACATATATATACAATGTGGATTGAACAAATTTGTATAGCGGAGACCCATCATCGGTTGCCATCATAATAACTTTATAGGGCGCAGCATTCACATCCGTATTGGCCGGCGTCCAGTACAATGTGGCCGTAGGATTAATGCCTCCGGAATATGCGAAACTGCCACTGGTCTCGTTAAGGATATTGTTTATCGAAATAGTGTCTTTGGAATTGTTCTGATCGCTGGTTTTAAACTGCAGTGTGAGCGGAATACCGGCACATGTATAAACTGTATCATTTTTTGCGCCTGCCGGTGCAGCAATTTGCGGACTGTTGCTGGTATTGCCGTTGTTAATACAAAAAGTTACGGTTGTTCTTGCAGTAGTGCCTGCCAGATACCAGGCGCCTGATTTGTTTCGGGCATATTCATCAGCCTCAATGGAGATAAGGGTAACATCCGTACCTGCGGGTGTGAAATACATCTCGCCGGATCGCGCATCATAATGAAATCCTTTTGGCTTAGGGTCTGTTGTTGACTTCCCGAGATATCGTAGAGGATAATTATAGGCATATCCTGTAGTATAGGGGATGGATTGGCCTGCCGCCGAATATGGATTGATAAAACGATATACAATTGAATCGTTTTTGCTGGCCGGCATTACCGATTGATACAAATCAGTAAGGCTACCATTGATCAGCATCATGGCTGGGGATTCCTGAAATTGAGGCGAACTATGGTCTCCGTTGCAGCGGTTCAATGTTGTTGAGATATAAAAATTTTCATTTGCTCCGCCTGTTGTAATGGTGGATGGCAATGCAGATCCTGCAAAGAAGACCGTCAACTTGCAGCCACTGAAATAACTGACATCCACATCTCCATATATAGTAATAAACTGAAACCCATAAGGGAAAGAACAGGTAGGGTTTGATGGGCAACGGGTGCATGTATTTGATGATATCCCTTCATTATAATAGCTGGTACAACACTTGGTGATTAAAGGGGTGATGGTATTAGTGCCATCTGTTATAGCTAATCCGTTTGCATTTGGAGCTATACCATTGCAACTTGCATACACAACTGCATAAATACGATAAATACTGCCCTTTTCATACTGATAATATACTTCTCCTCCGTAGATAGATCCGGCAGCATTGATATGGCCCGAATTGCCAAAGGCAAAAAATATACATAGTATGCACTGAATTGCCTTTCTATTCATAATGAGGCCTTTCATTGATATTCCGGCAAGAATTGATAATCAAATATAAGTAATATAAATCGAATATGAGCATATCTATTTATTAATGTTTAATTGTTTTTTGCACCCTGCTGCACCCATGCGGATAGTTTAGATATGTCACATAGAGACAAATGTGGATATGGGCCCTGCGGCATATGGTTAAAATTTGTGCTGCTTGGGTCCGATATCATCCCCAGTAAAATTTTGCCGTTTGAATCATTTACAAATCTTTCAACCTGCCAGTAATATATCATTACATTTTTTGAGCCGCCCCCTGCTGAAGCGGTGGAATAATCATGACAATCATAACAATGGTTGGTATTTAATATGGGAACAATATCCATTTTGTAGCTCATATTCGCTGTAGGGCAGGTTGGGTATACATCCTGGGCATTTTTATAGGTACAATAATTATTTGCAACCATAAGGCATGTAAGCAATAGTACAAAAATCAGATAAGAAAGCTTATTCATTTATGATCATTAAGGTGTTGGCCCTGATGCATTGCCGGGACAATGATCCGTCTTTTAATTTAGGAGAAAAGAATAAAAACAACAGCCCCATAATAAGCAATGGGACTGTTGTTCAAATTAAAAAAAACTAATATTATTCATATCTGAACATGGCAGGAGCAGAACTTCCGTAGGCCGGGTATGTGATAATGTTTTTCGCCATCTGCGCTGCGAGGGCAGGATTGGTCACAAAATTGCATTTGTTCTGCGTTTTCAGGTTCAGCCCGTGCAGCAGATAACCGAAATCTATGGTCATATGAACCGTATAAGGAACACCAGCCACAAGTGTAAAATCCTGTTCCGGCATCAGGATGGTGGTGCGGATATTGTCTCCGCCAAGCTGATAGCTGAATTGTTGCGTGGGCACGCCTTTCCCTGTTTTGGAAGTATCGATATAGCCTTTGATATTCACGAAATTATACCCATTGGTTGTAGTTCCTGAATACATCGTATTCATATTTCCGTACCAGAATGCATTCATGTCTGAATAGGGTTCTGAAGAAGGCCAGGACATGGGATTGGAATGGTTGATTTTTGCAGGAAGACCCACATCAAATTTTACAGTTTTATAATTACCTGCAGGAACATTGCCAAGCGGATAGGTTTCTTCGTCAAAATGTTTCAATAAAACTGTGTCTTTGATCGGCGATATTGTATCTCCGGCGGCAGTAATCAAACGGATGTTGGATATAAATATGTTTGAAAAATACAGGCGCATGTTTATACCGTCCTGGTTTACATATACTTTGGTGCTATCTGTATCTTCCTGGTTGCCTGCAAAAGTGTGAAAGTGGAAATTGAGTGAACTTGGTGCCACTGCAGGTGTATTGTTTTCTTTTTTCTTACAGCCTGAAAAGCTGTTTATCATGATAAATGCCATTGTCATGGCTGCAAGTGTAAGATAACTTTGTTTTATAAGAAGTTTTTTCATTTGAGTTAAATAATTTAATGAGCGTAAAATAATAAGTTTAAAAAATAAGATCAATACTGGCCAGAATACTTGATTTGTCGGCCATCTGTATGCCTTGAGCATACTGAAACAGAGGCAATCCGTATTCTATCCTGATCTTGCATGTTGAAGAAAATAATGAACCGGGATAAAAATTAATACCCGGGTAAATCATGGTTTTTATGCCTCCATAGTTCGCCGCATTGGCAGAGGGTTCCATAATTGAATATAAATTATTGTCATACCCCGAAATAGCATCATTGGCTATTGCCTGTACTCTAATAGAATTGCTGAAATAAGCATTCCATTTTTTTGCAATCCATCCTTGTGCTATGCCTTCATTTCCCAATCGATACCCATTGGCATTGTAGAAGGTTCTCAGTGTGCCCGATATCTGTGCACCCCAGTCGAACCAGGATTCGTGAGCCACAAGGCTTATACCAGGCAAAAAATCAACAGTTCCGCTTCCGGTCTGCATATTATAATCTGCATGCAGATTGCTATATAAACCCGGAAAAGCTTTTTGATTGATACTTCCGGTAGGGAGGCTCAGCCCGGCGCTGCCGACAATATTATAATGGCTGCTTTTCCAGATCCTGAATAAGGCATAAGCTTTTGTATCTCCCAGGCCTGAAATGGTTTGTGAATTGGGCATGGTTGCATTGGGTGCCATTCCCGGCATATTCATTATTGCATTGTTTCCATACATATTCATATTCATGTTTGAAACATTGTACTGCGGCATGAGCATGAGGGTCATTTTATTACTCAAGCCATACATGATCATGAGCATATGCATGTCCATGGTCATCTTGCTGGGGGACATGAGGTAGCTGTTGAACACCTCTCCGTCGGTAACAGCTTGAGAACCTGTAATATTGTTCTGCATATTCATATGCATATAATAGTACGAAATCATCCATTTACCCCTGGCATGCAGATGGTCATTCATAATGCCGGATGGTGCGATATCCGACTGGTCGCAGTCACATGCTGGCGAGGCACAGCAATCCTGTGCAGAAACGGAAAATGTCCGGAATAAAACAATTAAAACAAACAGCGTTTTATAATATCTATTTCTGATTTTTATAGAGAACATGTATTAATAATCAAACAGTTAATAAATAAATCCTGAAATGCTATTGAAGGCCATGGTTTTGAAAATCAAACCATTACAAAAAAATAACATTAAGGACTCTTGAATAAACGATCTATCCATTGATTTCCTGTGAAATCAAAAGGATACATCAAACTGATTTGAAAATTAACCCAGAGGCGGGTGGAACACAGTCTGCAAATGAGAAACAGAGATATTGTTCAGATAATCTGATGCAAATTTTGAACCATCAGATGAAGAACTGAAATGAAAAATATTTTTGGGAGAGCTGTATAAAACGAACATTTTCAGGGTCTTTAAGGCAGGAAGCCCTTTGTTTTCTTTTTTATCTTCCGCTTTCAAACGTTTGCAAAGCTGGCATTTACCGTTACATTTCATATCCGGTCTGTCACGGTTTTCGCAGAGATTTTTAGCGATATAATCCTGATGGGCTACGAAATCGGCATAAATAATAAGATAACCCGAACATTGAAGCAGGAAAGAAGAGATCAGCAATATGGGTAATATCTTTTTCACCAATACAAAGATATTGTATTTTTTTATTCAAGATAAAAAAGTGATAAATGTCAGTATTCCGGGATAGGTACTTTTCTAACTGAAATATTCTAGTACACCCCCTTCAAGGCTAAAAAAATGAATATCAGGATGCATTTCCGACAATTTTTGAGCGGTATTCAGACTTCGAATCCCTTTGGCACAAACCAGCAGATATTTTGTCCATTGCTGAAAATCGAATCCATTTTGATGCAATAATTGATTCATTGGAATATGCATATCAGCCATTGTAAATGGTTGATCTTTAATTTCATGTGGTTCCCTGATGTCAATAATAAAATATTCCGATGGATTTAATTTGAATTCTTCAATACTGATCTGATCTGGTGTTTGTTCCAAAACAAAGCCATAGTTCTTTCTTAAGGTTTTGATAGTAGAAACGGCTTCTTCATTTCTTTGGATCCTGATGGTTTGAAACGAGTTGGTATAAAGGTTCATCAGTAATAATCCTTCGATCACTTTACCTGTTTGTGTGATAAATTTAATGGCTTCATTGGCCTGCAGCACACCAACGGTACCGGGCATGGTTCCAATAACACCTAGGTCATCGCATGACAAGGCTTCAAGATCCGGTTCCGGGAAAATACATCTGTAAGTTGCTGTTTTAGAACCATTTTTATGGATTGTATTAAAAACGGCTACCTGTCCTTCCCAGGCCTCCACAGCACCATAGATCCAGGGTTTGTTTAAAATTACACAGGCATCATTGATAAGATACCGCGCTTCAAAGTTATCGGTGCAATCGAGGACCAGGTCGAAGCCGCTTATTATATCCAAAGCATTAGAGGGTGATAATTTTGATTGCCAGGTGATTATTTCAATTTCAGGATTTTGATTTTTTAATTTTTCGGTTGCTACCAGCACTTTGGCTTTGCCGATATCATTTGTTGCATATAAAGGCTGCCGGGGCAGATTGCTTTCTTCAATAATATCATGATCTACAATGCCAATATGCCCTAGGCCTGCCGCTGCAAGATAAGTTAAGGCAGGGCAACCCAATCCGCCTGCACCGATCACCAATACCCGGGCTTTAGCCAGTTTTTCCTGGGCTTCTTTGCCAAAACCATCGAGTTTTATTTGTTTGGAGTATCTCATGTTTCTTTCTTACGTTCAACCCACTTCGGGGTTGGTACCTGTTGCATCTCTCTTCCAGGGGTTGCACCCCTGGTTATTGTAGTTTATCCCCCTTCAGAATGCCAAGTCTGGTCGGGCTTAAGGGTAATTTATTTAGTCTAATTCTTCTATTAAATGTATTAAATACTAACTCCTAACCCCTAACTCCTGATTCCTGACTCCTGACTTCTATTTTTCAAAACCAATCCTTCCATACCGGTTCGTATCCATTTGATGCTATCATTTCTGCAATTTCAGCAGGGCTTCTTTCATCTGATATTTCAAACTGCTCCAGGGCATGTAATGTTCCGGAATATCCGCCCGGATCTGTTTTGGAACCCGCGCTTATAGACGTAATACCCAGCTTAATTACATTATCCCTGAATTGCGCTGTTTCTCTGGTAGACAACGAAAGTTCCAGGTTTTCATCAAAGAGCCGGTAAGCACAGATCAATTGCACCAGCTCGTTATCGGTCATTATGTGCTTAGGTTCCGGGTAACCTTCTGCCGGTCTTAATCTGGGAAATGAAAGCGAGTATTTTGACTGCCAGTATTTTTTTCTTAGATAATTCAGGTGCAGGGCGCAAAACCAGGCTTCGGTGCGCCAGTCTTCCAGACCGATAAGTGTTCCCAATCCTATTTTGTGCATGCCAGCCTTTCCAAGCCTGTCAGGGGTCTCCAACCTGTAGTCGAAATTGCTTTTTTTGCCTTTGGGATGATAATCTTTGTATTTTTCTTCGCGATAGGTTTCCTGGTAAACAAGTACTGCATAAACTCCTTCATCACTCAGAATTTTGTATTCATCCTCGTCCAGGGGTTGTACTTCCATGGATATATTTGAAAAATAAGGTTTGATGAGCCTGATGACCTTGATAAAATAATCCATGCCTACCGTTCGGTTGGCCTCGCCGCTTACAAGCAGAATATGATCATAGCCATAGGATTTAATAATTTCAATTTCCTGCATGATTTCATTATCTGTTAATGTTTTGCGCGGTATTTTATTGTCAAGGCTAAAGCCGCAATAAGTACAGATATTCTGACATTCATTGGACAGGTACATAGGCACGTACATCTGTATGGTATTCCCGAATCTTTTTTGTGTCAGTTCATGGCTTTTTATGGCCATTTTTTCGAGGCAATCACTGGCTGCGGGGGAGACCAGGGCAGCAAAATCATCCATATCAGGATATTTTTTCTGCAAGGCCCGTTCCACGTCTATTTCTGATTTTCTTTGGATCAGATCGCTTACATGGTTCCAGTTGTATTTATAAAATATGTCGTTAAACATGAAACTTGAAATTAGAAATAGGAACCCGAAGGCTCACAGTAGTATATTTGGGTTTTGCTGCGAACATCATATAATCCGGTTAATCTTAAATATCATTGTAAAGACAATTATCCCAAAAAAGCTGTCAAAGGACTTGAAGCCTCAGCAAAACTTTTCGACATCCCTTTTCCGGCTTCAAAACACATTCTTCCGGCTTCAACTCCCAGGCGGAATGCTTCCGCCATCTGTACCGGGTTTTGAGCCACTGCAATCGCTGTATTTACCAGTACGGCATCTGCACCCATCTCCATGGCTTCGGCGGCCTGTGAGGGTGTTCCTATGCCCGCGTCAACGATAACTGGAATACCAGCCTGTTCTATTATAATTTCGAGCATTCCTTTGGTTTGAAGTCCGTTATTGCTTCCAATAGCCGAGCCGAGGGGCATAACTGCGGCTGTACCGGCTTCTTCCAGTCTTTTGCAGATAACAGGGTCTGCGCTGATATAAGGTAGAACGATAAAGCCCAGCCTTACAAGTTCTTCGGCTGCTTTTAAAGTCTCAATGGGATCTGGCATCAAGTATCTGGGGTCCGGGTGAATTTCAAGTTTGAGCCAGTTTGTTTCCAGGGCTTCTCTGGCAAGCTGGGCAGCCAGAACAGCTTCTTTGGCTGTACGAACCCCACTTGTATTGGGCAGCAACTGGATATGCGGCTGCCGTATATAGTTTATTATATTCTCATCATGGTTTTTTTCAACCCTTCTGAGTGCTACTGTCACCATTTCTGTTCCTGACGCCCGAATTGAATCCTGCATCAGCTGATACGATGAGAATTTACCGGTACCGAGGAAAAGCCTGGAATGAAATGTTATGCCAGCAATAATCAGATCAGTCATTTTTAAAATATTTTTTGGTTTCTGCGGCGAAAAAAATGGCCGCTTCGGCCGGGTTTTTGGACGCATTGATAGCCGATGAAACAGCAATACCATAGGCCCCGAGATCTGAAATGCCAATGATATGATGCAATTCTATGCCACCAATTAATATCACCGGAATTTCGTTCTGGAGTTGAATAAGCCGTTTTAATTCTTCAGTTGCCAGTACCGGGCTCAGGTTTTTCTTTGTGGTGGTGAACCTGAAGGGCCCGAGGCCAATATAATCCACTCCGGCATCAACCAGCCTCAGAATATCTTCTTCATTATTGGCAGTTCCCCCAATAATAAATTCATTGCCAAGCATTTTACGGGCATCAAGCGGACTCATATCTTCTTTTCCGAGATGCACGCCTTCGGCTTTAATTTTAAGGGCCAGCTTTACATTGTCATTTATAATGAGTTTTGCACCATGTTTTTGTGTGATCTTTTGAACAGATAAGGCGACAGCTTCCCATCTTTTTTCGCTCTTGTTTTTGGTACGGAGCTGTATCCAGTCTATGCCTCCCAGGCAGGCTTCTTCTGCCAGCAGTGCATGGGTCATTCCCGGTACATCATCCTGAGTAAGATAATGCAAACGTGAGATGTTTTTTATGTTGATGTCAGTCAGCAATGGGCTCATTGATCTTAATTGAATGATGAAAGCCCAGTAATTCATCTGAACTTAATAAAAACTGCAGGGTATATTCTTTGGCTTTGATGCAAGCATCCTGTAAGCTATAACCCATTGAAAGATTGGCTGTAATGGCAGCTGATAAAACACATCCGGAGCCATGTTTTTCTTTGTTTTCAAGTTTTACCGCATCAAATCTGTACGTTTCACCGGCGGAATAAAGTACATCCGTGGCCAGGTTTTCTTCGATCTGACCGCCTGTAACCAGCACATTCGTTTTCGATATCAGGTCTATTAATCCCAGGATTCCGGCTTCTTCCATGTTTGGCGTAACCAGAAATAAATCACCAATTTTCTGCGAAATTTCCTCTGCAAAATCACTTTCATGAATAAGTACACCCGATGAGGTCTCCATGATGGGATCCCAGATGATTTTGATATTTGGATTATGGTTTTTAAGCATTATGATGATGCTTTTCAGCATATCAGCACTTTCTACAAAGCCGATCTTGGCATAACCGAAACGCCATCTATCTGCCAATGGCTGAAACTGGGCAACAATTTCATTAAAGCCAAGCCATAAACCCCCGTCAAATTTCAGGTCGTTCTGGTACGTGATACTCGTTGCGATAGCAAAACCATAGACACCTAACTGTTCAAATGTTTTGATATCCGCAAGAACGCCTGCGCCACCGCTTGGGTCAAATCCGGCAATACTGATTACATTATCTTGTGATGATCGCATATTTTTTTTGCTTTTTCAAAATTTTCGACTGGGTTTTCAGCTTCCCAAAGGTATCCCGATAGTGCCACCCCTGAAAACATATTTTCAAAGCAGATACTTATATTCTCATCATCTACGCCACCCAGGGCTATTGCTTTAATATCTGGATCATTGTTCAGTACGTTAAACATTGTTCCCAGGCTATACGTAGCTTTATGATCTTCTTTGGTAATACTGTTGAATACCGAACTGAAAAACACATAATTATATCGCTGGCTGTTATGCTTTAAATCCTTAATTTTATGAAAAGAAGCAGAAATATGCAATTTAGGTTTAACTATTCTGTATAAGTTGAATTTTTTCCAAACTCCGAAACTATCTTCCCTGAGCTTTTCCGTAAGATGGATTCCCTTAAGATTCATGCTAAGTGCTAATGAATGGTGCGAATGAATAATTATTCTGGACCTGTATTCTTTCGGAAATTTTTCCAGGTAATGGATCATACTTTCCTTAGAATATTTCGGTTTTCGTACATGAAGATATTTCAGTCCGCGGCGAAACATGGATTCAAGAATCGCATGTTCATTTTCAATAGAATCTGCTTTTGTAACAACTGCCAGTGTCATGCTGTAATATTTGAGATTAATTTTCTGCTATATAGATATCGGCCCCAGCTTCTATAAACTCTTCAGCCTTGTGTTTCATGCCTTCTTCAATTTCCAGTTCTCTGGCATAGTCTCTCACATCCTGAGTAATGGACATGGAGCAGAATTTAGGGCCGCACATCGAACAGAAATGCGCAACTTTAGCATTATCAGACGGTAATGTTTCATCATGAAATTCCCTGGCCGTGTCAGGATCGAGCGAAAGATGGAACTGGTCATTCCATCTGAATTCAAACCGGGCTTTGCTCAGAACATTATCCCTTATCTGTGCTGCCGGGTGCCCCTTTGCCAGATCGGCCGCGTGTGCTGCTATTTTGTAGGTAATAACACCGTCTTTTACATCCTTTTTGTTTGGGAGTCCCAAATGCTCTTTTGGCGTTACATAGCATAGCATGGCTGTTCCAAACCAGCCTATCATGGCTGCACCAATGGCAGAAGTGATGTGATCATACCCAGGAGCAATATCTGTGGTTAGTGGTCCCAGTGTATAGAAAGGTGCTTCGTGGCAAACTGCCAGCTGTCGGTCCATATTTTCTTTGATCATGTGCATGGGCACATGTCCGGGACCTTCAATCATGGTTTGGATATCGTGATTCCAGGCTATTTTAGTGAGTTCGCCCAGGGTATCCAGTTCGGCAAACTGTGCCGCATCATTGGCATCGGCAATACTGCCGGGTCGCAGCCCGTCTCCCAATGAAAATGCCACATCATAGGCTTTCATGATCTCGCATATCTCTTCAAAATGGGTATAAAGGAAGTTTTCTTTATGATGGGCCAGGCACCATTTGGCCATAATAGAACCTCCCCGGGATACAATACCGGTTACCCTATTGGCAGTAAGCGGAATATATCTGAGTAATACACCGGCATGTATGGTGAAATAATCCACACCCTGCTCTGCCTGCTCTATAAGCGTATCTTTGAATATTTCCCAGGTAAGGTCCTCCGCTTTATTCACTTTTTCAAGAGCCTGATATATCGGAACAGTTCCTATAGGTACCGGCGAATTCCGGAGGATCCACTCTCGGGTTTCATGGATGTTTTTGCCTGTCGACAAATCCATGATCGTATCAGCACCCCATCTGCATGCCCATACAGCCTTTTCTACTTCTTCTTCAATGCTTGAGCTCACGGCAGAGTTGCCGATATTGGCATTGATCTTCACGAGAAAATTACGGCCTATGATCATAGGTTCGCTTTCAGGGTGGTTTATATTGTTGGGAATGATGGCCCGGCCCGAGGCAACTTCCTGACGGACGAATTCGGGGCTGATATAGTTTTTCGGCATGTTGGCTCCGAAACTTTCACCCGGATGGAATGAAGAAAGGCCATTCATAGAAGACCGCATCGCTTCGATATTCTGATTTTCGCGGATGGCGATATATTCCATTTCAGGGGTAATAATGCCCTGTTTAGCATAATAGAGCTGGCTTACATTGGCACCTGCTTTGGCTCTATATGGTTTAGGGATATGGGGAAAACGAATGGCATCGGTTCTTGTATCTGCCATGCGCTCGAGGGCATAATCTGAGGAAGAATGTTCCAGTTGCACTACATCATTCCGCTCAAGAATCCATTTTTCTCTCAGTTTCGGCAATCCTTTATAGATATCAATTTCGATATTATCATCTGTATAGGGCCCACTGGTATCATATACGCAAACCGGAGGGTTTATAGCTCCAGCTTTGCTATCCAGGCTTATTTCCCGCATGGCAACAGAAACCCCTGGCAGACTTCCTTTTATATAAACCTTTTTCGATGCCGGAAATGGCTCTGTGCTGATAGTGCCCTGATTGGGAGTGGTGTCGGTTGTTTTCATATTATTCTTTCTTTAGTCAAAAGAGTAGGTAGTGAGAAGTAAGAGGTGAGAAGAAATGATCAATCCCGAATAAGTCGGGACAAGTTAATCAATGAACAATATTTTTTAATATGATTGTAATTCATTTTCAAATTTTCAAATCTCCAAATTTTCAAATAATTCATTTCCTGCGTCAGCCAATTTTCAAATTTTAGCCTCACCCTTGCCTCTCCTTTAGGAGAGGACACTGTGCGGAACGTGGTTTAACATATTCGTTATATCCAACAATCGTAATTCATAATTGAATATCATCCTCCCTGAGTCGCTTTAATTACGAGCACAATATCATCATTTTTAATTTTGCAGCCATTCCAATCTTTTCTGGGGATAACTGTTTCATTTATAGCAACAGCAATGCCGGTCTTATCTTTCAGACCTTCCTTCTCAAGATATTCTGCAATGCTGCATTCTTGGTCAATATTTCTTTCTATGCCATTATAGACAATACGCATATCGAAAATGCTTTTTTTATATAAGGAATACCGGGAACTGACGTGAGATAATCAACTTTTCCCTGCGTCCGCATTACCGGAATCAGGTTCGGAGGGTATTATCTCAGCCTTCTGTAACAGGCACCCCTAAAGCTGAAACAAAGATACAAACAATTAGTCAATGTGATGATGCCTTAATGTGATAATGTGCTAATGTTGGAAATGACAATTGAATAGCCTGTTTTAACAAATTTATGTTCAATCCATCCCACAGCCATAACGAAAGATATAACTTATATGAGTCGGAATTCTCGCTCCCATTGCATTTATTAAAAAATATGATGAATGAAAGAATAATAAACAGAAGCGTAAATAAGACATATTGTTTTTTCTTCAATATTATAAAAAATACCCAGCTATAAAGCTTTACACAATTTCAAAACCTATGTCCTGGAAGTTTTCAGAGTTGACATATGTATAACATATATCTCATTTGTTAAAGATGTAATATGTAAAAACGAAGGGTGCCGTCAAAATTCCAATTTTTCAGGGTTTCGCCTTGTATCCCAAATTGTAAGCAATACGATTGTATCCTCCTGAATTTCATAAATCAGGAAATAATCCCTAACTATTTTTACCCGGACTTTTGGTTTGTTGGTCGGTTTTCCTAAAGTAGGGTGGGCAGCTGCAAGATGAAGTGCCCTCTGAAAATACAAATCCAATTTTCGACTATAAAGGTCTGATTTATTTCTTTGTACCCAATAGCTATAAATTTATTTTCTATCCCTGATTGCACGAAAAGACCATATTATCTTTTCTGCCATTCTTCGAAGTTTTGCTGTGCCTGGTCATCGGTAAGATACTGTCCCACTTTTACCTGTGCCTGTGCTTCATCAACGGCCGCCATCTGTTCAGGGTTCAGGATATAAACTTCAGGGTCTTCAGATTCATGTTTAAGAAGCTCATATATCTCGGCAATAAGGTTTTCATTGTCAAGCTTTTGAATCTCAGATATCACTTTCTCTTTCAAATGTGAGTTTTTTATTAAACATGTATTTTTATAGGATGAAAAATCATTTTATCTATTTCTAAAACATGAAAATTTATTCTATAGTTTCTGAATTAAAATATAGAAAAAGCCAGGAAATCTCATTTCCATCAGGCAGTAGGCCTTTGCGTCTTTTTCATCCTGCTAAACAGAATAAAAAGGGTGCCGCCAATTGCAGGTCCTATAAGATTGCCTTTTGTGATAGAAACAGGGTTGTGTCCGCTGAAAATTACATTGACAATGAGCACTGATGTAAAAATGGCACAGTAAAAAATAATAAACCACCAGAATTGCGTGCGTATTTTTATCCAATTCAGTTTCATAATGGTTGTTTTTATTTTTCAAATATAATGCAAATTCATATTTCTGGATAAAAAAAAGGCATAAGCAGGGATGGTGCTTATGCCTCAAAAAATGTGAAAACGAGAAAGGTTAATTAATAACCAGCTTTTTGAGCGTGGTCTTATTATTTTGTGATATTTCGAGTATATATATGCCTTTGGGCTGGTGGCTGAGATCAACGGTTTTATCATAGCTGCCATTAAAATCACTACTGGCGTCCTGCCAGACAGACTTTCCTTCCATATCAGTTATTTTGAGGCCGACTGGGGCATTTTCATTGGATGAAAAGCTGATTCTTGTTTGCCCCTGACTTGGGTTGGGGTATATATTCAGGTTATTTAGTACCAGATCAGACTGGCCTTGAGCTGGATGAGTGCCATTCAGATCCTGGTTCAGCAGGCCGGGATCAATAGTGTCGGGTATGTCTCCCGGTTTTATGCCTTTATGTATTGTTACATTTATCCGAATCAGGGTGTCTGCTGTTTTATTATTTTTACCGGAAGCAGGTTTCAGATAAACAATCCGTCGCGATTCCCTGATGAGGCTATCGCCATGTACAGTAAACCTCCTTACAATTGAAATGCTGTCAGCTTGTTTTAACATACTCATTTTTATGCCATTCCATTTCATTCCATTGCCGGGATGCCTGTTAAATTGATTGGACATATCTGGGTTGTCACGTATATTGTGAATTTGGTTCTTTGCAGCATCATTTCTGAAACGCCCTGCTATTCTATGCATCATCCTTTTATGCATTTCAGAGGTATCAAGCCTGAATACAGAATCCCTTCTACTTATTTTGCCTCTGAAATCCTTTATGGTTTGTATATGTACCAAAGGACCTATGCCTGACGATTGTTGTGCATTTGCAGCAAAACAAATGAACATAAGAATCAGATAAACGAAAGCGCCTGTGAAAAGAATTATTTTTTTCATTGTTTTACTTATGACGACCATTTCGTTTTTAAGTGATCCTTTTTCGTAAAACTGTGCACTGATTTTGATAGTATTAGTTGTTTAGCACATTGTTTGCATTGTGTTTACAAAACTAAAGCCAAAGAATGGCTCATTTGGTTAATATTAGGTTAAATACCGTTAAGGAAAAGTTAATGAGCATAGCGCAGGGGATTAAAGACTTAAATTTGTAATAATGAAGCAAAAAATAACAGTTGCCGTCATTGCAATGATCATCTCGCTCAGCGGTATTATCATATTGCAGCTATATTGGATAAATGGTGCTATAAAGGTGAGATCCAATCAGTTTGACGGGCAGGTACTGGATGCCGTTAATGATGTTACCGGCAAGATTCAGCTGCGCGAAGTAATGACTATTATGCCGAAAATTTTTCCGGATTTTGATAGTGCGCAAAGGCAGCATGTTGATTCAGTATTTAACAGAAGATTAGCACGCAGACATCTGCGCCATCCTTATAGCATCCACATAGCAAAAAGATACCAGCATATAGAAGAAAATCCATTTGTTTCAGATCAGAATGATCAGAATTTTCCAAAACCCCGGAATTATTCAAAACATGTAATACCACCTTTCGAACTGCCTGAGCGAATGAGCAGCAATAGTTATCAGACGGATTCTGATATGGCTGACAGTGCACACAGGTTAATAGCCAAAGCCAATGCCTATGGCAGAGCCATGCATAAAATGATTGCAAACTATGTAAGTGCCAACAGGGATATTCATAAGCGCTTGGATGAGAGGGTTATAGATTCATTGCTTCATATCGAACTTCATCATAGGGGTATTGATATTCCATATCAATCTGCCGTAATGAACATGCAGACGCGGAAGCTTGATTTTATGAAGCCCGGAAGTGATACGGCAAATCTCAGTCGTTCCATTTATAAATCAGAGCTTTTCCCCGAAGATTATCAGCCTCAGCCCTATTATCTTACTGTGTTTTTTCCCGGGAAACAAATATTTGTTCTCAGGTCTATTGGTATGATCCTGCCTGGGTCCTTTCTTTTTATGCTCATTATTATTATCAGTTGTGGGTTCACGGTTTTTATGCTTTTAAAACAGAAAAAGCTGTCTGAAATGAAGAATGACTTTATCAATAATATGACGCATGAGTTTAAAACCCCCATAGCTACCATATCGCTTGCCACAGATGCCATTATAGACCCCCGGATAATGGATGATAAGGAAAAGCTGAGGCGTTATGTATTGATGATTAAAGAGGAGAATACGAGAATGAACCTTCAGGTTCAGAATGTTTTGAATGCCGCTACAATGGATAAAGGAGATTTTAAGCTTCAAATGGCTCCTTTTAATGCAGTCAAGGCCATTGAAAAACTGATCGAGCGGTTTCGATTGCAGATTGCAGACCGCAATGGTCGCTTAAATCTTGTTGCGGATGCCGAAAATTTTACCATTCATGGCGATGAAATTCATTTTGAGAACCTGATGAATAATTTGTTGGATAATGCCTGTAAGTATTCATTAGATGCACCGGAAATAAATGTGAAAGCATATAACCAGAACAATAGTATGGTAATAGAAGTGGAGGATCACGGACCGGGAATGAGCAGGGAAACCCAGAAAAAAGTATTTGATAAATTCTACAGAGTAAGTACAGGTAATCTTCATGATATTAAAGGATTTGGTCTGGGATTAAGTTATGCAAAGGCAGTAGTTACAGCATTTCATGGCAGCATAGAAGTAAAAAGTGAACTCAGGAAAGGAAGCATATTTACTATTACAATTCCGTTGTACAATGATTTTGAACCTAAACAATAAAAAATGCCTGAAAATAATAAAACCAAAATATTACTGGTGGAAGATGAACCGAATTTCGGTTCCATCCTGAAAGATTACCTTGAATTAAATGATTATACTATTGTACTTTGTCGTGATGGTGGCATGGCAGATAGTATTTTTGAAAAAGGCAAATTTGACATGGTATTGCTGGATGTAATGCTGCCCAAAATGGATGGTTTTACCTTAGGAAGAAGAATCAGGGAAAAAGACAATAATATTCCCATGATCTACATAACAGCTAAAAGTCTGAAACAGGATATGGTTGAGGGTTTTAAGACTGGTGCAGATGATTATATTACCAAGCCGTTTGATTCTGAAGTACTTCTTTATAAAATTAAGGCGGTATTAAAAAGAAATTATGAAGTGGTAGAGGAAGAAGAATTTGAAATGCCGGAAGAGTTTCATATCGGCAAATACAGATTTAATTATAAGCTTCGGATACTCTCACTCAATAATAAAAAGCAATTGCTATCACCCAGAGAATCAGAGCTTTTAAAAATGCTTTGCCAGCACTTCGGTGAAGTGATGCCCAGGTCAAAAGCATTGAATAAAATATGGAAGGAAGACAATTATTTTACCACAAGGAGTATGGATGTCTTTATGGCCCGCGTGCGGAAATATCTTAAAGAAGATACCAATGTTGAAATAGTGAATATCCATGGCAATGGATTTATATTAAGGGTATCTTAGTTGAAAGTTCAATTATAAAAATCGTTCCAGTATCTCATTATCAGGGATCATGCAACTTTCTCTTTTACCAAATACCTTATAACGGTTTTTTGCAATAATATCGTAGAAAAAATCGGCGATAAAGGCAGGCATTATAATGCATGCGAAGGCCAACTGCCACAGTCCTTTAAGGTCCCTCAGGATGTACAAAACCGCCTTTGATTTTTGATATGTTTTGTTGGCCCTTATATATACGATCGAATCCATATTTTTCATTCGCAAACCGGAAGCTCGCATCAATGTTATGGCGGGTTCCTTCTGCATGGGAGCGAATCTGAAAATGCCTTTTTTATCGTGACGGATAATGAACCGGACTGTGCTGTTGCAAAGATTGCAGACACCATCAAAGAGGATTATATTCGAATCAGGATACATTAATTATCTTTAACACATCGTTTGTATTTTCAATTCAAAAAAAAACAAAAAACCCGCAATAGTATGACATTGCGGGTCAATTGTTTCACAGCAAAAATGAAATATTTATTATTAATTATTCATAAAGCAAAATTCATTTTAATTGTTGCCTGCTCCCTTTATTTCATCTTCAGATACTTTGTGGCTTCCGATAGGGAATATGAGTTTAAATCCAATATTCCTTCCCATGTTATATATTCCTTCTCCTGAGCGTGTAACCACTGCAGGTGTGGCACCATAGTTGGTTAGCCCTGCATAAGACCCATTGTAAGACCAGAAATACTGTTCACGGGACGTATGGTCTATATAGGCTATGTTGAAGAGGTTGTTTATATTACAATAAAAGGAACAAATGGTTTTCCCGGATCTTTTATTAATAAAATTCGTACCTATTCCTGCATTAAAAAGGGCATAAGCAGTTGATGGTAATTCATTATATAATGCACTGTAAATATCCTTTTGCGCCCAGTATTGTGCTATACCAAATTCTACATAATTGTGTTTTAGAATGGTATTTTCTCTGTCTTTTAGTTTCCATTTCAATTCAGAAGTTAATCGTGGTGCCGGTGTAAAGGGAACATGTTGGGTAGAATCTGTCTGATGGGGCATTAATGAATAGATATATGTAAATCCATTATCAAGTTCAAGCCAATTCCATTTGAAAGGATGGATATTGAGATAAGCTGAAACACCGGTTATAATTGCAGTATTGGCTTGATATTTAAATATTGGAGCACCTAAGGCACTTGAATCAATGCGGTCGGCAAAGATGAAGTTATTGATATAATTATAAAATCCATCCAGTTCGAAATTGAGGTCTTTGCCATTATTTCCATATGCCAGATCCACTTCATAACCTTGTTCAGGTTTCAGGTTAATATCGCCAAGCTTATACATATTTGCAGGATCCAGCTGGTTGCTGGTCAGTTCATTAATAGCAGGAGCTCTGAAAGTCCGGGCCAGGTTAAGCTTTACAAAATTATTTGCAGGAAGCTGGTATGAGGCACCTATGCTTCCTGAAAATCCGTTATAACTTTTAGTAAACGGATTAAATTGCGTGAATATGGAGCCTACATTACTAGTTACTTTATTCACGATCTCCTGTTTAGGTGATCCATAATAAGCCAGATACATCGGATTGCCGGTTATTGTCCGGAAATCATACCTCAGGCCGCCGCTTAAACTGAGGTTCTGGAAGTCTTTGTTCAACAATGAATAAGCTCCTGCGTCAAAAAGATGGTAATCCGGTATTTCAAAATCGCCGATAAAAGGGGATGGCGGTTCTGCGCCGTTTTTTAAAAATTCATACATGCCATTCAGGCCTGATGTTAATTTTAGTCCTGAATTTTCTCCGGTAACCTGGTACTTTAAAGAATAAGGAATATCATTGACAGTCATATTTAAAGTGCCTACATTGGCAGAATCAATCTCATGTCGTATGCTTTGGGAATAACCAACATCTGTACCAATTTTGCCATTGCCTGCATTAATACTGTTTTGCCACCATATCTCATTATGGTCCAACACCTGGTATCCTGCGATTGATGGATTATATGACAGATAATTGGTCTTATTTGGAAATATTTGTCCGGTACCAGGGATCAATTGTCCTTTTAGCGGTCCCGATTGATAATATTGTGCATTGCCCTGCGGTACATTAAATTCAAACTGCCCGGTTGTGCTATCCCTATTGCCATCTGGGATTTCTATCTGGTGATGCAAAGTACTAACTGTAAGTCTCGTATAGCCCCAGTCTTTGTTTAGACCAATAACACCCCTGGCATTGGTCTGGGTAGAAGCAGTTCCCCATACATATCCGTCTTTAGGATCCTGATAGCAATGTGCTGCTTCCTGGCTGGCTCTCAGATCCCAGATAAATCCGTTTTTATTTCCACCGATATTCAGTGATGTTCCTATCATTCCATTATTGGTCTGGTATTCGCCAGTAACACTTCCTTGTATGCTGCCTGATTCGGCAAATGGCTGTGATTTGAAATTTACCACTCCCGCCATGGCATTGGCTCCGTATTGGAGCGAAGCAGCCCCTCGGATAATCTCTGCATCATATACAGCATATGGGTCTATAAGGATACCATGCTCGTCTCCCCATTGAAAATCTTCCTGACGCTCGCCATCCATAAGTGTAAGCACACGATTATAACCCAGGCCATTGATTTCAGGTTTAGATATTCCCGGCCCCGTAGTTATTTCAGAAAGTCCGGGTTGAAGTGCTATGGCATCTACTACATTGGTAGCGCTTCCTTGTGAGAGCATTTCGTGCGAAACGATAGTGACAGGAATTGGCGAGCGTTTGGTACTGGTTACATTGCCAAATGCTGTAATCACAACTTCTTCGGTGGATGAGGTGGAAATACCAAGTGAAAAATCAAGATGGAAGTCTCGCTTAATGGTGATTTGTTTGGAAACAGTTGCATAGCCAAGCATTTCGACCTGAACTTGATATGTGCCAACGGGAATATCGCTTATCTTATAATTTCCTTTTGTGTCAGTAGTTGATCCGATTTTAAGTTGCGGAAAATAAACTACTGCACCCGGAATAGGCTGGCTGGTGGCAGAGTCAGTCACCAAACCACTGAGCGATTGCGCATTAATAAAATCAGAAAATAGTATTAAACAAAAAATTAAATATATGAATTTCATATTATCGTTTTGGGTGTAATATAGAATTACGCACAATGAAGAAATCCCCTGTAGCATAGTGCTGAAACCAGGGATGACAATATTACGGGATTGGATCAGGCTACAGGAGGGGCCCTGAAATGCGAAAGATTATACCGCCCACTATTTACAAAAATGTAGGCACCTGTATTGGATAAAGGTAAAACAACAGGGAGGTCTCGAAAATCAGTTATTGAGGCCTTCCCTTCAAATGGAAAACTGGCATAATTGAGCATTTCGCAATGGTGATGGATATTCTCAATATGAAGAAAACCTTTGAGGCAATATTCATCTTCTGCAGTATCGGTATGCCGGTAAAAATCATGAATGATTTCTTTAGGCAATATCGAAAACGACATTATCGCAAGCAATACAATACTGAAGGATATTCTTAATAGCCGCATTTGTTGCAAAAATAGCCTTTTTGCCTTAATTGTTTGACGTTTGAATTACAAAAATCGATCCAACAATATCTGCTGAAGAAAAAAAAGTCAGGCTTCATGTTTGAATATTTAAACTATTTGCTACTTTATACACTGATTAACATCAATTTAAATCTGTATTTATTTGAATAAAAAACCCCGACTGAAAGTCGGGGTTTAAAGGGCAATTGTAGCCAGGAGAGGGGAAATAAACAGCCCTAAATTTTTGTTATATAAATCTGCTTTTAATAAAAGAGAAAAATCAAATTCCATCTAATATGATTTGAATCTCTTAATTATCTGCCATAAATTTCTCAATATTACCTATTTTAAGTCCTGAAATACTTGAATCAAGTTTAAGACTTTATTAATTATTTTACCTTTACCAGTGCAAATATAAAGATTTCTTAATAAACCAAGAAATATTTTTAATTATAACAGAAATATGACTTTTGTTAACAGGTTAGGATCAGGAAAAGTCATAGTTTAGCGGGTTAATAAATTTTTGCAATGAAAAAAAATATTGTGCATCCTGAATGGGATATTGTAATGGAAGTAAAGTCATTGCACAAACCGGGCACACTTGGAAAACTTCTTACGGTTATCGGTGAAGAAGAAGGATTGATCGGTGATTTTACGACAATAAGTATCGGGAAAACCTATTCTGTTCGTGATATTACTGTTTCAGTATATGATAAAGCCCATCTTGACAGAGTGATAGATGCGGTACACAAGCGAACGAAGGCGAAAATTGTAGCCATCAAAGATCTTGTTTTTGAAAAACACAAAGGAGGAAAAATTCATAGTGCACGCAATCAGGATGTTTCAACAATATCTGACCTGAGATATATCTATACCCCAGGGGTTGCAAGAGTTTGTAAAGCCATTCAGGAGGATATTTCCAAAGCCAGGGTGTATACAAATATTGCAAAGAGTGTCGGGATATTCACCAATGGCACACGGATTCTTGGACTTGGAGATATTGGTCCTGTTGCAGGAATGCCGGTTATGGAAGGGAAAGCAGTACTTTATGACCAGTTTGCAGGCATTAGCGCGACACCAATCTTAATTGATACCAAAGACCGCGACGAATTTATAAATACTGTAATGCTTGTTTCACCAACTTTTGGCGGCATCCATCTGGAGGATATCAGTACTCCTGATTGTTTTTATATTGAGGATGAATTGATAAAACGACTCAATAAGCCCGTAATGCATGACGATCAGCATGGTACGGCAACGGTAACTCTTGCAGCCATCCTTACGGTATTGCGGATCCTTGGAAGGGAACCTGATAAAAATTTTATTGTGGCCCAGATTGGCCTGGGTGCTGCCGGATATGGTATTGCAAAACTGCTGCTTGATTTTGGATTGAAGGTTATTGGAGTAGACCCGAATATTGATTCACAAAACCGGTTGCTGGAATATGGAGGAGAAATTGAAAGCCTCGAGCAAGCCATGAAAAGGGCGGAGATTGTGGTGGCATCTACCGGAATTCCGGGGCTCATAAAACCGGAGATGATACGTAAAGGACAGATCATCCTGGCATTATCCAATCCTGAACCTGAAATATTTCCGGATGAAGCTATTTCGGCAGGTGCTGCCTTTGCCGATGATGGTAGAAGTATCAACAATGCACTGGCATTTCCCGGACTTTTTAAAGCTGCCCTGGAATGCGGGGCACACGGCATTACCGCGCCCATGAAAATTGCCGCTGCCAAAGCCATTTCTGCGTTGGCAGAAGATGATGAACTTGTACCTACCATTTTTAATCCTAAAGTTCATAAAAATGTAGTGGAGGCAGTAAAATTGGTATTCCAAAAAGAAAATCAATAATCAGATACCTCAGGCTGCTCCTAAAATATCAATTTATTAACCCCTGCAGATAGATTTCTATCTGATTATAAATTTTTAGTATTGCTGTAACATATTGTTTCATTAATACGTCATAACCTTATGAAACCAGAAAAAGCCCCCTTTAAATTGTTTCTACTGTTTGTTTTTTTATGCTTCTTTTCCAGTGCACAGGCTGCCCTGGTAACAGGGAAAATCAGCGACACATTGCACAGGCCTATTGCCTATGCCAGTGTGTATGTGAAAGGAACAACAAAAGGGACAACTACCAACGATCAGGGAATATATACCCTGGATCTGACTCCCGGAAAATATACAATCGTGTTCAGGATGCTTGGTTTTCAATCTTATGCTACAAATATCGATGTGGCAGATGCTAAAGTTGTGCTCAATGTTATGTTGCATGACGAATCCATGCAATTGAATGAGGTTACGATCAAAGCCGGGGAAGACCCTGCATATAACATGATCAGGCATGCCATCAAAATGCGAAAACATTATAAAGACCAGGTAGATGCCTATAGTTGTAATGTGTACATAAAAGGTATTCAGCGTATCACAAATCATCCGCAAAAACTTCTTGGTCAGGACATATCGAACGACATGCTTGGGCTTATAGACTCTACCAATATTATTTATCTTTCAGAATCTGTTTCAAAGTTTAATTTTAAGCAGCCTGATAAGATCAAGGAAGAAATGATTTCATCAAAAGTAAGCGGTAACAACCAGGCTTTCAGCTATAACAGCGCTTCGGATATGCTCTTTGATTTTTATGAAAGTGTGATGCAGATTGAAGGATTAAGTGAGCGTGGATTTATTTCTCCTATTGCGCCTGATGCCATGTTTTATTATAAATATCAGCTTGAAGGCACCTACCAGGAAAATGGAAATACGGTTGATAAGATCAAAGTAATAGCCAGAAGAAAAAATGATCCTGTTTTCAGGGGATATATTTATCTTGAAGAAGGGGGATGGCGTATTTACGCTACTAATTTATACTTAACCAAAGATGCACAGATCGATTTTGTTGATACTCTTGTCATTAATCAAAGTTTTATCCCGGTTACCAATGATGTGTGGATGCCATTTAACAATAAATTCTTTTTCCATTTCGGAGCTTTGGGTTTTAAAGGCAGTGGTGTGTACGTAGGGGTAAATTCCGATTATAATATTCAGCCCGATTTTAAAAAGAATTATTTCACAGCAGAAGATTTAAAAATTGATACAGATGCCAATAAAAAAGACACCATTTACTGGCATCAAACCCGTCCGGTTCCATTAACGCCTGAAGAAATAAATGATTATCATAAGCGGGACAGTATTATGGCCATACGCAAATCCAAAAAATACCTGGATTCTGTTGATAAAAAAGAAAATAAATTTAAACCCTTCCAGTTTATAATCGCCGGATATAATCATAATGACAGATATAAAAAGGAAAATATATTTATAGGTGGTATCCTTCCAAGTGTGCAATTTAATACTGTTGAGGGCCTTAGAATAGGGGAGGAGCTGTCATTTAATAAACGCCTGGAACATAACAGGGAATATTCCATCTCACCCTCTGCATACTATGGCATTTCAGATCATCGGTTGAATGGTGCAATTGGCTATTTTTACAGATATAAACCTGAAAAATTCAGTTATATATCGGTAAATGCCGGCCGCTCGGCAGTTCAGTTTAATCAGACACATCCATATTCTTTTCTTTTCAATGAGATATATAGTCTTTTTGAAAAACAGAATTTCATGAAACTGTACCAGTCAGATTTTATTCATCTGAAACATTCAATGGAACTTGTAAATGGTGTTCAGTTTACAACATCATTAAAATATGAAAATAGAAACCCGCTGATCAATACATCCGATTTTAGTTTTGTAAAGCTCAATAGAAATTACAGCTCAAATGATCCACAGGGCATTGTGCCCGATGGGGTATTGGCATTTAACCCGAACAAGGCCTTGCTATTTGATGCCGGATTCAAAATAAATTTCGCACAGCATTATTATACAAGGCCTTATGAGAAAATTATTGAAGGATCAAAATACCCAACCCTGAACTTGTATTATAAAAAAGGAATAGAGGCAGCGGGGTCAAATGTGAATTATGACTATGTGCAGGCATCGGTTGATGGCAAACTAAACCTTAAAATGGCCGGTAACTCTACCTGGACCATAAGTGGGGGTAAATTCCTGAACAACAGGGCTATGTACTTCATGGATTATTATCATTTTCAGGGCAATCAGACAATATTTACAAATTCAGGAGGTTTTGAGCTGCTGCCCTATTACAGGTATAGTACCAACGGACAATTTGCACAGGGCAATTTTGAACATCATTTCGGTGGACTTATTCTGAACAAGTTTCCTCTTATCCGTAAGCTGAAACTTAGCGAAATTGCCGGTGTTAATTATTTAACAACCAATACACTGAATCAATATGGAGAGTTTTATGTCGGTGTTGAAAAACTACATGCTTTCCGTGTGATTTTAGTTTCGGGCTTTTCTGAGAGACAAAAGTCCTATGCTACTTTCCGTTTTGGTATTAGTTCACAAAGTGGGGTAATAAGTGTGCGATAATAAGGCAAACCGCAATCGAAAAGACCAAAGAGAAAAGCAAATAGGACAAATCGCATAGAATGCAAAGAAATCAATGAGCAACAAACTGTAAAAAAGATTAACCCAAAGACATAAAGGTATCGCAAAGGATGCAAAGAAAATGTAACAAAACGGCTTAAAACTTTGTGTTCTTTGCGAAACCGTGGCGTTCTTTGTGGTTAAAGTTGAAAAATGAAAATTTATAATTATGAATATGAGAAAATATCTTTTTTTTGGCACTTTTATGGCATTTTGCTTTTGTGCCAAAGCCATGCAATATCCTGCTGTTTCCAGGACCCTGAAAAACGGTCTTAAGGTTATTGTATGCCAGAAACCCGGAAATAATTTTGTGTATCTGCAGGTCTGGTACCGTGCCGGAAGTAAAGATGAAGCGCCGGGAGTGCATGGCATGGCCCATATGTTCGAGCATATGATGTTCAGAGGAACTGAAAAATACCCGGGACAATCTTTTTTTAAAAATGTTGAAAAAGTGGGCGGTGTATTTAATGCAAGTACACACAGCGATTTTACAGAATATCACGAGTATATCCCCAAATCTGCCCTTGAATTGTGTATGGATATGGAAGCGGATAGAATGGGCAATTTAAAAGTTACCCAGGATATTCTAAATACGGAAAGGCAGGTTGTAGGTGAGGAATTCAGGGATGGTATGAATAACTGGGAACAGCGCATGGTGCTGAATGAATATAAAACATTGTATCCTGAAAATGACCCATATACAGTGAATCCGATAGGAAGTCTGGAAGAAATAACCTCTTTTACAGCAGAAGAATGCATGGACTTCTACAATAAATATTATAGCCCTAATTACGCATTTGTAGTGGTAGTAGGAGACGTGAATCCGGAAGAGGTGTTTACCATGGCTGACAGGTATTTTGGTACAGTTACCAAACAACTGAGCCTTAAAGATAAATCAGATCTCCCGGATCTTACAAAAGCTAAACCAAAACTAAGCGAAATGCCATTAGACCAGATGCTACAGGTTTATTCTTATGTCATACCCTATCCTGAAGTTTCCAGTAAAGATTATTATGCTTTGAATATGCTTACAGGTATATTGTTTCTGGATAACAATTCAATATTGAATAATATCCTGGTTAAGAAAAAACATCTGGTATACGCAATTGCATCTACCGAAGAAACCAGGTTTTACAAATACCCGAGCCAGCAGACTTTTGACTTTTTTATGAGTGCACAACCCGGAAATTTCAAAGTAAAAAAAATAGTGAGTGATGAAATTAATAATATTATGACCAATGGCGTGTCGCAGGCAATGATTGATAATTATATAAAAGCAAAAGAATCAATGGATATGCAGCTTAACTACAGTGCTGAAAGCATTGGCAACCAGCTTGGCTCCAATGAATTATATTATGGCAATTACCAGCAGGCCTATCATTCTATAGATGAATACAAAAAAGTAACACCGGATGATATCAAACGCGTAGCCGCAATATATTTTGCACCGGAACGTATTTCAATTATAAATATCAAACCTGAATAATTATTAATATAAATTAGAAAAAAAATGAAACGTATATTACTCATATTCAGCGTATTTTTATCCTGCAATCAGATATTGGCACAGATTCATTTTGGCGCTGAAGTTAAATACAGACTTAAGAATAAAATGCAGGTAATTTTTCTGGATTACGGATCCATACCTGTAAGCTATGTCAGTCTTATTGTAAACACGGGTACAAAGAACGAAACACCGGGTATGCAATCTATTTCTGGTCTTGCAGCAAATGCTTTATTGCTTGGCAACCAGAAATATACCCGTGTACAGCAGGATAGCATCACCTATACACTATCAGCATCCTTATCTGCTTCAAATAATGATAACTATAGCGCTGTCAGTATTCAGTTTTTGAATAAAGACCAGGATCTGGCTATGGATCTTTTTGCCAATGTAGTTCTGCATCCATTATTTCCCAAAGATGAAATAGCATCCTATATAGAACAGCAGATAACCTATAATACGCCTGCAAAAATGGATATTGGTGATCTTTCAGAAATATACAGCCGGTTTTATGTTTTTGGTGCTTCAAATCCACTGGGTCGCAATTTTTATGCATCCCAATTGAATAAAATATCATCCGAGCAGGTATCAGAATTTTATAAATTTAATTATACGCCTAAAAATTGCACACTGGTAATTGCAGGAAGTCCTGATAAAGAGAAACTTAAATTGTTAATATCCAAATATTTTGAAGGGTGGGACGCTGCCTATGGTGAAGTGAATGGAGTTTCACTCCCTGATCCTGAAATTAATAAAAAACAATATGCATTTGTGAACCGCGACAATGCAACACAGGCAGCAATAGACTGGGTGAAAAAGGCACCGGATATTAAAAGTAAAGACCTGGAAGTCTTTGAAATAGCGAACAGGGTTTTTTCCGAAATGTTGTTTGATCAGGTAAGAGTAAAAGAAGGGAAGGCTTATTTTATCAGGAGTACATTTGATGAGCAAAGTAATAACGGAATATTTACCGTTTCCACACAGGTCAGGAATGAAGTGATGTATGCTACCCTTGAAAGTTTTGATAAGGTTCTGAAACAGTTTTATGACAGTGGTGCGCCAAAGGATATATTGGCAACTGTTAAAACCCGCATGGAAGCTAACATTGCCGGCATGGAAAACCCGGCACAATTGGTAAGCCTTTTCAACCCATTGCTATATCCTGATTATGAAAAGAGAAAACAAACCCTCGCTGAAATAGATCAGATTGATATTGAAAAGGTTAATAAAGTTATCAGGAAATATTTCAATCCTTCGGATTATAAAGTCATGATTGCAGGAAGCGCCAAAGAACTCAAACCCCAGCTTGATAAAATACAAGGGTTGGTAACAATACCGCTTATAGCCATTGAGGTGGATAATTAAGCCTCAATTATTTCCCCTTTTCAAATACCAGCGAAGCAGAATTCATGCAATATCTGAGATGTGTAGGTGCAGGGCCATCATCAAATACATGACCCAGGTGGGCGCCGCAGCGTGCACAGGACACTTCATCGCGGGTCATTCCATAGCTTTTATCGGTATGATCTACTACGGCCTTATCGCTCACCGGAGCCCAGAAACTTGGCCAGCCGGTGCCAGAATCGAACTTTTTGTCGGAGGTAAACAATTCCTGGTGGCAGCAGATACAGTAATAGATGCCTTTTTCGTGGTTGTTCCAGTATTTGTTATGAAAAGCGGGCTCGGTACCCTGGTGGCGGGTTACTTCATAAGATTCAGGCGATAATTCCTTCTTCCATTCCGCATCGGTTTTTACGACTTTGCCGTTATCATTTCCGGATGGTGTATTTTGCATAGTAATGTCTTTTGATTTTGAATTTTCATTGTTTGAAGTTCCGGAGTTCGCATCCGAGCATGCCATCGCGATCATGAGGATCAGAGGCAGACTAATTCTTTTTACGAGCTTTTTCATATGCTACTATCTTGTTTTTTTTAACAACATATACGAACTATGGTTCCAATTGGTTTTTGGAATCAGGAAAAAATAGAAAATTGGCATTAAACCTCTGTCTCATGTCGGCGTCCCCGCCGATCTGTTCTTCTGACTGAATTGTGACATGATATAAATTTTATTTAGATACGTTAGTGTTCGGCATGGACGCCGTCCACGGACAACTCACCAATTCACCAATTCACCAATTCACCAACTTTTTAATGTGCTGCAGAAAGATCTCCTGCCGGTTTATCTTTAGGTGTTTTCTGCAGGATAAGCAATGGCACGCAACACAATAAAAACAAGCCTACTACAAAAAATGCATCCATATAGGATAATAGTGCAACTTGTCGTGATAGAAATCCTTCCATAGCCGCATTCGCCATTCTGGAAGCTACATCGGCTGAATATCCTTTAGAAATAAATGAGGATACCATTCCGGATAAGCGTTCCTGCGTAGCATTATTGAAAATATTATAGTTTCCTAAAAGAATTCCCCTGTGGTATGCTACCCTACGGGCAATAAAAGTGGTCATAAGTGCAACGCCAAAGGATCCACCCAGCTGCCGCATCATATTATTTAACCCTGCACCCTGTGCTATGTCTTTTGGGGGGAGAGGTGAAAGTGCTAATGTTGTAAGCGGTACAAATAAGAGGCTTAATCCAATCCCTCTGATTATAAGCGGAAGCAGGAAATCACTTTCGCCCGATTGCAGTGAAGATTTGGATAATAACCACATGGATATGAAAAACAATGTAAACCCTGTGCCGGCCATAACCTGGGGCGGAAATTTCTTCTTCATCATAATTCCCACAAATGGCATCATACAAATGGTTGCCAGACTCCCGGGAAGCAGTAATAACCCGGTTTGCTGTGCCGTAAAGCCTAAAAGCTGCTGTGCAAAAATGGGAAAGGCAAATACGGAACCGAACAGACCCAGGCCAAGAATGAACGTAAATATAGCTCCGACAAACAAAGATCGGTTCCCCAGTACCCTGAAATCGACGACTGGAAATTCTATGCTAAATTCCCGCCAGATAAATGCTACAATGCCTATAACTGCTGTAAATGAGAGAACGATAATATAAGGGGTGGCATACCAGTCTTCAGTTTGACCTCGTTCCAGTACCGTTTGGAGGGAACCCAGACCCATAACCAGTAATCCGATCCCCAGCCAATCGCTTTTTCCTATTTTCATGTTATGAATGGAGTCTTTGATAAAGGTGAGGGTCATAAATGCAGCAAATAATCCTAAAGGTATATTTACAAAAAATATCCATCTCCATCCGAAATTGTCAGTTATATATCCTCCCATTGTTGGTCCTATTGTAGGACCAACCACAACGCCGATACCGAATAACGCACTGGCCATGCCTGCTTCTTCTTTTGGAAAAGTTTCAAATAAAATGGCTTGTGAGGTAGATAACAAAGCTCCTCCACCTATACCCTGTATGAACCTGAATACAACGAGCTCCCAGATACCATTGGCATTTCCACAGAAAAAGGAAGCCGTTGTAAAAAGTAATATGGAAAAAGTGAAATAATTGCGTCTTCCAAATTTGGCAGACAGCCAGCCCGTAAGCGGTACGATAATAACATTTGCCAGCGCATAAGCCGTTACAACCCAGGCTACATCTTCAAGGGTAGCGCCAAGGTTACCCATGATATCATTGAGTGAAACATTCACTACAGTGGTATCAATAAGTTCCAGCAAAGCTGCAAGGATCACCGTAATTGTGATGATCCATTTTTTTAATCCGTGTTCAGCCATGGTTTATCGGGGGCTTTGAATATTATTTTTTTATATCAATTATGCTATTAGTTGGTGGTCACTGCTACAGATACACTCAAACCTGGACGGAGTGATTTAATAACATCTTTATCACCGCCAACGATCATGATTTTAACGGGAACACGTTGTACAATTTTTACAAAATTCCCTGTGGCATTATCAGGAGGCAAAAGGGCAAATTTGGCTCCTGTGGCAGCTGAAAAGTCTGTTACTTTACCATGCAGAGGTTTGTTGGCAAACGCATCAACTACAACCTCTACATCCTGTCCGATTTTCATATCCTGCATTTGAATTTCTTTGAAATTTGCTACAACCCACACACTGCTGTCTACAATAGAAAACAGGGGCTGTCCGATCTGAACCAATTGGCCCGGCTGTACATTTTTTCTTGACACGGTGCCATTTACCGGTGCAATGATATATGCATATGACAATTGAAGTTTGGCAAAATCCAGATCAGCCTGTCTTTGGGCAATAGTGGCATTTGCAACTTTTATTGCTTCATTGGCAGCATCATATTGCTTTTGTACGGTTGTGTATCTTGTTTTCTGACTTTCAAGATCTGTTTTGGCAGCGTCTAATGCAGTTTTTGCATTATCATACTCGCGTTTTGTAACTGCTTTATCGTTGTACAGACTATTGGTTCTGTCAAAATCAGTTTGTGCCTGATCTAATCTCACCTGGGCAGATTTGATCGCGTCGGATGCTGTAGCAAATCCGGATTGAGAAGCCGATACATTAGCCTGACTCACCGAAAGGGCTGCTTTCGCATTATCTAGAGCGGATTGCGCCTGGTCTACCTTGATCTTAAGGTCTCTGTCATCCAGTACAACCATGGTGTCACCCTTTTTTATTTTCATATAATCATCAACTCTCAGTTGCGTTACAAATCCTGATACACGGGGGGAAATCGGGTTGATATTCCCTTCGAGCTGTGCATCATCAGTTGTTTCGTGATGCTGGGCATAACTCCATTTATTAAATCCGAATATGCCGCCTACTACCAGGATCACTGCCATGATGATCGGGAATATCATTTTCCTGGAACTTTTTGGTTTTGCTTCTGCTGCTTCCATTGTTATTTTTATTGGGAATTAGTTATTTGATTTTTATAATTTATGATACCTTCTATTTATTATTTGAGCGCTCCTGTAGCTTTTAACAGGTTCTTGTAAGCCAGTTCAGAATCCGCGCTTGCAATTGTTTCATTTATTTTTGACTGAAGAAGTAGGGTATTGGCATCCAACAGATCACTCAGCAATGCCACATGATTGTTGTATCTGGATGTCAATGTCCGATAATTTTCCTGTGCCTGACTGACCGCAACTTTTGCCACCTCAATTTTTTTCAGACTTTCTACATAGCCTGTGAAAGCGGAGTTTACTTCCATTTTAATCTGATCAGAATGGATATTATAGGCTGCCTGGCTCTGAGAATAATTTGCTTTTGCTTCAGCCACCTGGTTCTGATTGGTTAATAAATTGCTGATGTTCCATCTCAGACTCAGTCCGGCATCCCAGGTAGGCTCAAATGAATTGAGGACAGGGAAATATCTTTGATTTGGATTGGCATAGTTAAAATCTGCTCCAGCACCTAAAGTAGGCATCAAACCGCTTTTTGCAATTTTAATCCCTGTTTGTGCAGCTGATGTTCTGGCATTATCTGCTTTAAGTTCCATGCGGTTATCCAGGGCTTCCTTTTCATATTCATCTGCATTTTTCAAGGCTATGGGGCCAAACATGCTGGCTGAATCAAGTTCAATTTTTGTTCCGCTGGGCAGCCCAAGCATAATATCAAAGTTGAAGTTTACAACACTTATGTTGTTGTTTGCTTCTATCTGGGCCAGTTGGGTATTGCTGAGTTGCAATTGAACTCTTAATACATCATTCTGAATGGCTGTGCCTTTATTATAGGCATCCTGAACTTCATTCAGTCTTTGCTTTATCTGCTCGATATTTTCATCAATAATTTTCCTGGTTTCAGTGGCTTTGTATAAAAGAAAATAGGTGTTAATGATGTTCTGAGTTACATCTTCCTTGTCTTTTTCCCCGTCAAGTTTCGAGGCTTCGAGGAGATACTGGGTTGATTGTTCGGCATATCTTTCTCTGCTGCCCCCATATATTACCTCAGAGATACCTGCATGCCCTGAATAATTGCTGTTTTCGTATAAAGCAAATTTTTCAGGTCCAAAACTAAGGTATTTATGCCCCGGAAGGTCACTTAAATATGTATATCCTGCATCAACGCTGATACTTGGAATTTTACCATCTTTGGCCTCATTATATTTTGACACAGCAAGGTCAATTTTGCTGTGGTCAAGCTTAAGCATTTTACTTTCCGTCAAGCCTTTGCTGATGGCATCACTCAGTGTGATTTTTTGAGAATTCTGACCATATACGGCCAGGGATATCATCATGAGTACTGTGGTTATTGAATATCTCATTTTAGGTGCTTTTGTCATTCAATTTATAATTGGATACCTGAACCTTTGGTTCATTTCATTCGGACGATTCCGGCTGGTATTTATTTTAATATTTCTAATTAATTTTTATTTGATCCGTTTTTACTTTGCGGGTATGGCCAGGTGCGCTTTCATCAACTGCTTTAAATGTTTTTTAATCCTGTTTATGTGTTCTATGCTTTTGATGTCATATGTCGCAGGATCTACGTTTAATACCTTGCAAACCATGTTTTTTGATACGGTTGATTGGTTTATTGTACCGATTATAGATGAAATGGTAAGCGGTACATCCACCTTTCTGAAAACCTTTTTAGCTATACCTTCTTCTATAATATTCGCAAATTCAATAGCATTGCTGGCAAGGATATTACATATCGTAGCATTCAGCAAAGAACGCACATCCATTGACATTTCGCGATACAGAATTTTGTGAAAACTTGTATTGCTGAGTATTCTTTCAGAATAAACATCAATAAGCCTGTCTACTTTTTTCCAGGGGTCTGCTTCGTTTTTTTGAATCTGGTTTATCATTTCCCGCATATAATCCGTGCGGGTTTTTACCATATCCTCAAAAAGTTTTTCCTTGGATCCGAAATAATAGGAAATCATGGCTACGTTTACTTCCGCTGTTGCAGCAATGTCACGGATAGAAGTACCCTCAAAGCCATGTTCTGAAAACAATGTTTCAGCTACCTGGATAATATGTTCTTTTTTATCAATACCAATGTGACCATCCGCCATAACCATATTCAGATTATAATTCGGCTGCAAAGTTAAACAAACGTTTGATTTAAACAAACGTTTGATTGAAAATATTTTTTTGGTTCATAACTAAGCAGCTTGCCTTTTTGTTTTTTTTTTAACTTTTTAAATATGATGACATTGCGATACAGAACAGGAATTGAAATATTTAATTGAATGGTTATCGTAAACCCGATCCGGGATTTTCTTTTTTTCTTCGCATTCCTTGCTATGAATATCTTCAGAACCAAAATGACATTTAAGAATCTCTTCCGGGCCATTCAAATGATAACGATACCATCTTCTATGTCTCAGGTAGCCTTAACGAGAGAAGTGAAAATACATTTCAGGATAAAATGCAATAAACCCCAGCCTGATAAATCAATTCAACAAAAATGCCGGAAAAAATGACTTCAACTCTAAAAATTAATGCCTGAAGCATGAGACATACCAATATTGTTCCAAATTCCAGGATTGTGAATTTTTGAAATTTACAAGGAAAAATATGGGAAGCGATGCCATTTAATAATATGTTTATAGATTTGTCAGATAAAAAAATCAATAGTTAATAAAATGAAATTTCGAAACCTTCTGATTGCCTCAGGCGCAATATTTTTATTTTTCAGCCATACGGTAAATGCGCAATCCAATACATATACAAAGGAGACTCCGGTGGATAAAGGAATAAGACGAACCAAAATAATGACATGTGAACTTGGTCTAACAACTGATGAAGTGATTAAAGTGCAGACAGTAAACGTAAAATATGCCAAAATCATTGATTCGGTTGTGAGCAATGTCAAGGATTATTCTGCAAAAAAGAGAATAATGACCAAACTTGATAAAAAAATGGATTCAGAATTGCGGGATGCCATGAATGATGAACATTACGTTTATTACGTTAAACTGGAGGAACATGATCCAGCAGCTATGAAAGCTACACAGCCTTGCAGAGAAGGACAGCAACCATGGTGATCAATACCTGGGCAAGTCAAAGCCTGATTTGATGCATGTATATCAACTTAATTCCTGAAACAGCAATTCTACACCTGTGATGATGAATTGGACGCCTACTGTCATGGCAATAAAGCCCATGATTTTGGTCACAGCTTCCAGGCCGGCCCGACCAAGGATTGGGAGCAGTTTTTGAGAAACACTCAGAATGATAAAGCTGATAACACCGATGGCAACAACTGCAAGCAGAATAAATAATGTATGCAGACCAATACCATTTGTATGGGTGGATAGCGAAATGACTGTAGCAATGCTGCCGGGCCCGGATAATAGCGGCAGGGCGAGTGGCGTTAATGAGATATCAGCTTTTACTCTGGCTTCCATTTTTCCCTGATCGCTGAGGTTTACAGATTTATCAGTTCCATTGAGCAGGTTAAATCCTGAGCGCATTACAATCAGCCCCCCGGCTATTCGTAAACTGATAAGGCTGAATCCGAAAAATGACATGATAAAAGTTCCGGCGAACAGGAAAAAGCCCAGGATGCCAATAACATATAAACTGGCTTTACGAGCCATAAGTTGCCGGTACTCAATAGGATGCTCTGATGTAAGCGCCAGAAATACAGGCATCATTCCTAATGGATTTACAACTGAAAAAAGGGAAGTAAAGGAGCCAAGGAAATAGTTGAACAGCGGTTGTTCCAGAAATTTGATATGTATGATTGCTAACACAGATTATAAATAATATCCAACTGCAAATATAACAAAGATACAAGGGGTGGCTTGAAAAATTAATGACATCAATTCATGATTGGTTTTGCATCCTGAATAACTACCTTATTTCCAGTATTCTTTAAGCATCAGGTTGGCCCATTCAGGTTGGATAATTTCTGATTTGTCGATCATAAATTCTTTCATTACCGGTTTAATATCCAGGACCGGAGTACCATTTATAGCATCAAAATGGCTGACATACAATTTTCTTCCTTCTTTTTTGATCAGCCTTGCCGCAGTGATGCCAAGCCTGTTGGGCCTGTCTTTATTCCGCTGCGCAAAAACACCGGCTTCAGGCCATTTTTCATTTCCCCGAGGATGCCTGATGAAGTGTACTGGGGAGGTTGCCTGATGGAAATAAAAAATGATTTCGACATGAGAAAAAGATTCTATTCCATTCAAAGATTCTGAAGGGATTTCATCGGCAAGCACTATTTCAGATATTATTCCTCCCCAGTAATCATCAGACAGGTTTTCTCTTTCGTTTTTAACAAATGCAACCGGACTCATAATCATATCCATAGAAAGTGTTGATTGATGTTTAACCATTCAAATATAGTTGAGAAAAGGCAATTGAAAACTGAAAAAAAGTTAACTATCAATAGCACTGACTATTCAGATGCGTGATCATTAAGAAGTTGCGTCAAATGTTATGAAATAGTATATGTTATGTTATCAAATATTTATGAAAATGATACTAAAACATTTCCATTTGTTTATATTATTGTTATTATAGTACTGACGCCCATTTAGTTCGGATTCGTGTGGCTTACTTTGCACCATAATAAAAAAAAAGAGCACGCTTGAGAAAGATTTACACACGATACAAATTCTTGTTTATCATATTATTAGTTCAGTTTATTACCCTGACATACAGCAATTATTCTTATTCAGCAACACTTAAAGGTGTGGTAGTGGATGCATCTACAAAAGAGCAGGTCATTGGGGCGATGGTACGCATAAAGGAATTAAATATTTCAGCTGTTACAAACCTGGAAGGAATTTATATATTTAAAAATATTGCACCCGGCACCTATACTATGGAATGTAAATTCCTTGGATTGAAATCAATATCGAAAAATGTAACTGTTTCTGATGCCAATGCGGATGTAAATATTAATTTCTCTATGGAAAATGCCAGCACCCTTTTAGAGGTAAATGTGGTTGGGCATCAGAATAATGAAACAGAACTTAATGCCCGCAAATCAGAACATCAATCTGATTACGAAACAAATATTTTATCAGCCCAGTCCATCCAGCTTTTGCCTGATATCACAATTGCCAATACTTTACAGAGGATATCCGGTGTTACAGTGGAGCGGAACAGTACCGGAGACGGACAATTTGCCATAGTAAGGGGAATGGATAAAAGGTATAATTATACCACGATAAATGGTATCAAGATTCCAAGTCCGGATAATAAAAACAGGTATGTACCTTTAAATATATTCCCTGCTGATATTGTAGAACGCATAGAAGTAAATAAAACGCTATTGCCAAGTATGGAAGCTGATGCTATTGGCGGGGCTGTAAATCTGCAATTACGCAATGCGCCTGATTATCTGATGATAAAAGGAACTGTGGCAGGGGGATACAACCAGATAAACAGTCAGCAACCTTTCCAGACCTATAATGCAGATCCCATCAATTTTAAGTCCCCAAACCAGATACACGGGACATCATATGATGCCTTGGTTTCTGATTTCCCAAAATCGACAAATAACTATTCAACCATAAAAGTACCGATAAATTCAACCGCCAATATTATCATCGGTGATCGTTTTCTGAATCACAAACTTGGCGTTTTGGTAGCAGCCAGCTATCAGAATGTATATAAAGGCACAAATGAATATTTCTTTGAGGCTGCTTCCCAGCCTGTGGCCACCAATCCTGATGGTTCTTATATAGGGTCGGGGCTTAACAGAGGAAATGTTCCCTCTTTTGATTTTGTAGATAAACGCACAATAAGCACGCAACTAACAACATATGCTGTACATGCAAAACTGGATTACCAGATCAACAATCTTAATTCACTGAGTTTTTATACGCTGTATGTGCAAAGCAGATCACAACAGGTAAGATATTCTGAAGATACGGCAACCGCAGTTAACCTCGGACTATTGAATCATGAACAAAGATCTGTACTCACTGTACAATCCATATACAATGCCACATTGCAGGGTAATCATATTATTTTGCCGGGGTTAAAACTTGATTGGTCAGCTGTTTATGCAATTGCTGCAAACAATCAGCCTGATTATTCAACCTTAACAACTGAGAATAATTACTATACAAATACACCACCATATAGTTATCTGCTGTCATTAACAAATAAATGGACCAACAATACAGATCAGGATCTGGCAGAATATCTGAACCTGACATATAACTATAATCTGGCAGGGAGTGATCTGGAGATAAAGGTTGGAGAGATGGACCGTCATAAAGACCGGAACAACTATTATGCTGAATATAAACTTTCTCCGTTGCCACCATCTGCTTCGCAAAACCAACAGCAGTTTACCACATTTAACAATGCCATATTCTACTGGAGCCCGGCTGGGGCTGCAAATGGCGCTCAGGATAATCCAAATACGTACACTGCCACTGAAGATGTAACAGCAGGATATGGTCAGTTGAAATATACTTTTTTTAACAAACTTCAGGTATTGACAGGGATTCGGATAGAAAATACTTCTCACAGCTATGATCAGATAAACGTTCCTGTTACAACGCCTGCCCAGCATGGATCAGGAACATATTATGATATATTACCAGGTATCCATTTAAAATACATGATTGATAATCTCCAGAATTTGAGATTGTCTTATTATCAGTCTATTACAAGGCCCGGATTTTTTGAAAACACACCTTATAAACTACCGGGTGATTATTATGACGAAGTAGGTAATCCATTCTTAAAGCATACTACGGCAGATAATTACGACTTGAGATATGAATTATATCCAAAGGGAGTAGACCAGATACTCGTGGGGGTATTTTATAAAAACCTTTATGATCCGATTCAATATGCCTTTGTAAGGGAGGGTACATCCTCTCAGGCCCTTCAGCCTCAGAATTTTAATAATGCTACAAATTATGGTGTTGAAGCAGTGGTTACCAAATTTTTCGGAGTATTTGGGGTAAGTGCAAATTATACATATACAAATTCAAGTATTATGTCGAAAAAGGCATTTTATTATCAGACAACCGGGGCAGATGGTAAGCCCTATACGCCGCCATTTGATACGATCATGGCAAAAACGCCACTTCAGGGTCAGGCAGCTCATATCGGAAATTTATCATTGATTTATAAAAATACGAAACAAGGGCTGGATGCTGAAGTTGCCTTTATTTATACGGGCAAACATATTGCGATAGTATCACCTTATTATGGGCTTGATTACTGGCAACGTGCCAATCTTCAACTTGATTTTTCTGCCGAAAAAAGCATCAACAAGCATTTTTCAGTTTATATAAAACTTGCAAATCTTCTGAATACGCCTGCAGTTTATGAGATTGACAAGCCGAATGTATTTAGAAATGCACCCTTCCCATTTTATCTCCCGGCACAGGACAGTCCCAACAATATTAAAACACAACAGGATTATTACGGACCATCATACCTGGGAGGTGTAAGGTACACATTTTAACCCATTCTTATCTCATATACAAAAACAATTTAATAAACAAAAACAACAAAAAAATGAAAAAGCTTTTATTATTCGGTTTATTACTAACCGGTATGGCATTCTCTTTTTCCTGCAGCAAATCCGGCAGTGAAAGTACGAATGTTTCTACGCCACCATTGCAAATTGGTCAACCCATCAGCACTTCTACACATTCAGGTACTGTAAAAGGTACCATGACAAGTGGAAATACCTATACAATTACCGGTGATTTAACGATCAACCGTGGTGATACATTATTGATCCAGTCTGGTGTTAAAGTGGAAATGGGACCTGGTACTTTTATAAATGTAAAAGGTACCCTGATTTCATTGGGAACCAAAGATGCTCCTAATTATATTACATCTCCTAATGGGAAATATATCTGCGATTTAACTACATCACAAACTTCAGATCCAGCCTATGCCGGTCTTTGGGGCGGTATATACTGCGATAGTTCCTGCAAAGCACTCGTTTTGAAATGGACCCATGTTGAATTTGGTGGCAGTGCCGTTGTAAATCCTGTTGTTCAGGGTGAAGCTGCCGGTAATGCATATACGATGTATTTCGTTAATCCAAATGGATATATCGTTTTGGAAGATGACTGGTTTTATGGTGGTGTTGATGATTTCTTCAGAATTCAAAGTGGTATTGTTGCCGCATACCGTAATACATTTATCAAAAACAGCGCTATCAGTGGCGACTGCCTGAATGCTAAAAACGGTTCGGTAGGTGATATGGCATATAACTTCTTTATTGGTACCTGTACCAATGGTACCAAGGCTTCTAACAAAGGATCCGGCGGTCAGCAAACCAATATTTCCATGTATAACAATACTTATATCAATGGCGGTTATAGACAAACACAAACCGGCCGTAGTGGTGCCATTGATTATGAACAAGGCGCTAAAGGATTTTACTACAACAACCTTTGCGTGGATTGCAAATTCGGCCCACGTGTTGTAATAAATCCTACGGCAGATACGGCAAATATGAAATATGGCAATACCTGGCAATATGGTGATGATACTTCTATCACAAACCAGTTTTATCCTGTAGCTTATATTACGGTTCCGAAATCTACAGATGTGCCAAATCCAAGCAGTTTCCTTCCTTCAGGGTATAAATTAGGTGCTAAGTACGATGGCACAAGCCTGGTGGGTAAAAACGATCCTCAGTTTGTTAATTATCCACTGCCTAACAAACAGTATATTGTAACTACCTGTCCCGATGCATATGATTTCCACTTGAAATCTACTTCGCCATGTATTGGTAAAGGTAATACCGGTTTTAGTCCATTGAAACTTGTACCAATGGCTACTGCAAAAAATCCGGTTGGTGTAACAGAATATACCATGCCAGGTAGCGATATAGGATGCTACCAGTCTAATGGTACCGGAAACCAGCACACTACCTGGTAATATTACTGCTCATAATCTGTTTTAATTGAAGAACCCGGCTTTGAAGAAAGCCGGGTTCTTTGTTTTATGCTATATTCTGGATGTTTGGAACTTCCCATAGATGGTCTCATCTAAACCAGGCCAAAATTATGATCGTTATTGTCATAATCATTATCAGATCTCCATCCTGATCTTCACGCCAAGCATTTTCTGCACTGTGCTTACGATGCCTTCAGGGTGAATACCACATTCGCGGTATTGTTCGTTGGGTTCGCCTTGTTCGATATAATGATCCGGAATGCCCAGGCGCACGATTTCAGAATTCTTGTATCCCTTGTCCATAGCCCATTCCAGTACGGCACTTCCGAAGCCACCCATAAGGCAGCCATCTTCTATGGTAATGATTTTCTGGAATCTTTTGAAAACATGAAGCAACATTTCCTCATCAAGAGGTTTTACAAATCGCATATCATAATGGGCAACACTTACTTCATTCAGGTCGAGGATTTCATAGGCTTTTACCACATGGTTTCCAATAGTCCCGATACTTAATATAGCCATGTCATTGCCATTGCTGATCATTCTGCCTTTGCCAATCTCTAAGGCCTTCATAGGTCGTTTCCAATCCACCATCACGCCTTCCCCACGCGGATATCTGATAGTAAATGGCCCCATATCGTCCTGTTGCGCAGTAAACATCAGATTGCGCAGTTCTTCTTCGTCCATAGGAGCAGATACGATCATATTTGGCAGGCAGCGCATATAAGCCAGGTCAAATGAGCCCTGGTGGGTAGGTCCGTCGGCACCTACTAGCCCGCCGCGATCTAGTGTAAACACGACATTCAGGTTCTGTATGCATACATCATGGATCACCTGATCATAGGCCCGCTGCATGAAAGTAGAATAAATATTACAGAAAGGAATAAATCCCTGTGTGGCCAATCCTGCTGAAAAAGTAACGGCATGCTGCTCTGCTATGCCCACATCAAAAGCCCTGTCAGGCATTTCTTTCATCATAATGTTTAAGGAAGATCCTGAGGGCATGGCAGGGGTAATGCCTAAAATTTTCGGGTTTTCTTTGGCCAGTTCCACAATGGTTTGGCCAAAAACATCCTGGTATTTGGGTGGTTTGGGTGCGGCATTAGATTTTTTATATATTTCACCGGTTATTTTATCAAAAAGACCCGGAGAATGCCATTTGGTCTGGTCTTCTTCAGCCTGTTTAAATCCTTTTCCTTTCACGGTGCGGCAATGGAGGAGTTTAGGGCCTGGAATATTTTTCAGATCTTCAAAAATTCCCACGAGCCTGATGACATCATGGCCATCTGTAGGTCCAAAATACCTGAAGTTAAGGCTTTCGAACAGATTGCTTTGGGTAAGGAATAACGATTTGATGCTGTGTTCAATTTTTGATGCGAGCTTTTGACCGTTGTTGCCGATCTTTCCTATTTTCCCAAGTGCTTTCCAGCATTCGTCTCTGAACCTGTTATAACTGGCAGAAGTGGTGATATCAATAAGATAATCTTTTAAGGCACCTACATTCGGGTCAATCGACATGCAGTTGTCATTCAACACAACGATGAGGTTGGTATGAGAGGCTCCTGCATTATTCAAGCCTTCAAATGCCAGACCGGCGGTCATGGCTCCATCGCCTATAATGGCAATATGCTGACGGTCTTTCTCACCTTTCATCAGCGAAGCCTGGGCCATACCTAAAGCGGCTGAAATGGAAGTGGACGAATGACCAACGCCGAATGTATCATATTCACTTTCAGCTCTTTTTGGGAAGCCTGCTATGCCTTTGTACTTTCTGTTGGTGTAAAATTCCTCACGTCTGCCAGTTAGTATTTTGTGTCCATATGCCTGGTGCCCAACATCCCATACAAGTTGATCGTAAGGCGTGTTAAATACATAATGCATGGCCACAGTCATTTCTATCACACCAAGGCTTGCACCAAAATGACCACCATATACAGATACTACATCTATGATGTATTGCCTCAGTTCCTGGCAGACCTGTGGTAACTGCTCAATTGACAACTCTTTAAGATCTTCAGGAGCATTTATTTTTCCAAGCAGTTTACCGGGTTTTATATTAAAAGACATTCAGATTCTATGTGTTTAAATTCAATGCTATTAACATACAAAGGTAAACATAAACAATATTATGGTTCAAAAAAAAATCAGGCATTAATCGTAAGATATAAGTCCTAAGTATTTAAATACGATATTTGAGCCGGTTTAGTTTTAAGAATGCCATTACTTATCAGTTATAAAGGTTATTCAGTTTCATTTGGTTCCATTCATCCCGAACGGATTGATGACTTGCCTGAAGATATACGCGGTGCGGCCGTTTTGATATCTGAATGGGAAGCTGGAAAATCTTTTTTTGAATTAAAGACGTCCGGGTCAACAGGGGTTCCAAAAAAGATTTTACTCGACAGAAACAAGATAGCATATAGTGCCTTGCAAACAGCAAAAGCATTTGACCTGAAACCGGGGGATACCTTGTTATGCTGCCTTGGCCTGAATTATATTGCAGGGTTTATGATGGTAATGCGTGCTATAGTGAATGATTGCAATCTGGTCATTGCGCCGCAATCATCAAATCCTATACAAGACATAAACCCGCAGATTAAAATTGATTTTGCTTCATTTGTTCCTGTTCAGATGGAAACCATGATGCATGAAGCCCATTCTATGGAAGTTATGAATCAGATGAAGGCCATCCTGGTGGGAGGCGCAGCAGTTTCAGATTCATTGGAAAAGCAATTGCAAAAACTTACAGTTCCTGTTTTTCATACTTATTCCATGACAGAAACCTATACGCATGTAGCTTTAAAACAGATCAATGGACCGTTAAAAAAGTCATCATATTATCCGTTGCCCGGGGTAGACATTTCGCTTGACGGGAGAGGCTGTATCGTTATAAATTCCGCATTAACAGATCATAAACCACTTATTACAAATGATCTGGGAGAGATACTGCCTGATGGTTCCTTCAGATTGCTTGGACGATCAGACAATGTAATTAATTCGGGAGGTATAAAAATTCAGGCCGAAAAAATTGAGGCTGTTTGCAGCAGGGTATTTGCAAAACTTGGACTAAATCCTGCTTTTTTTGCAACGGGCATTGAGGATAACATACTGGGTCAAAAACTGGTATTAGTAGTTGAAGGCAAAGCCTGGGGAAAAGAAATGATCCATATTTTCAATGATCAACTGTCCATGATCCTTGGGAAATATGAAATGCCAAAGCAAATTCTATTTGTTGATACTATCGCCTTGACCCAAACCGGCAAAATAGATCGGAAGCAGACGATGAAATTATTTCAATGACCATTAGTTATCGATCATTGAGGCATTTATTGCTTCCTCAATCCATCTGCCCATATCCTTTTTCCACATAAGGCCATTGTATTTGCCTATAATTTCACCTTTCCAGAAGATACGTATGGCAGGAACGCCCATAATATCATATGCTGAAGCTATTTCCTTGCTGACATCGGTATCAATTTTTACCAGTACCCATTTATTATTGTTTTCATTTTTAAGTTCATCCAATATCGGTTCAAGAATTTTGCATGGATCGCACCAGTCAGCCCAGAAATCCACCACAATGGGTCTGGTAAAACTGGCTGAAATAACAGTCTTTTGAAAAATATCCGGGGACATTAAATTAATTCAGGTTAAGTGAAACGGAGAGAAAAATTAAATTATGCGTCAATATGAAATCAGAACCCATTTACGGGTTACAAAGTTCCGATAATTAATAGAAAATTAATATCATAAAATTATGGCTTTAAAACAATGCAAGGCACTTAATCAGGATATGTATTCCCATAGATCTTTATTTTCTGCTGAAGCTGACAATTCTCATAATAGCGCATGCCCCTTTTTTCGTAACTTGCAGCGTCGTTTAAGCAATAGGGCGTGGTAAAGAAACTAAAACTTGAAGACGAGAATTCTGTTGATTTCCGCGGTTTGGGTATCGTTTCACCCGAAAAGGATTACAGGTTATGTTATCTGTTGAATAATGAATTGGGTTTTGAATTTGACAAATCTGTTAACTTAGCCTTTTATGATCCGGGCAAAAACAAGCGAAACGCGGTGTCATGTTATATTCATAATGATCCTGATTCAGGACTCGTCTTATTTCTGGTAAAAAACAAACAGGAGGGGTTTTATATGGTGCCTGATATGAAAGAAATAGATTATTTATTTTTAGAACCAATTAATCAGGTTAATAATTTAGATAATATCAAAAATATCATATCAAAACTTAATACCATTCAAAGTTGTTTCGCTATCCCAGGCCAAAAATTAAAACATATAGATGCTGAGTAATTTAAAAACACCGGATTTCAACCGCACAAAGATCATCGCAACGCTTGGGCCAGCTTCATCGAGCGAGGAAATATTAACCCAATTAATCTCTTCCGGAGTTGATATTTGCAGGTTGAATTTTTCGCACGGGAAACATGAAGACCTGGAAAAAGCAATTCAAACCATTCGTAACATCAATAAAAAGCATAATCTGCACATATGTATCATTGCTGATTTACAAGGCCCTAAGCTCCGGATAGGAGACATGGAAGGCGGGTCAGCCAAATGGAACGCTGGTGACAAAGTTATTTTTACTTCAGAGAAATGTCTTGGAACGGCCGGTAAGGTATATATGACATATGCTCAGTTCCCTCAGGATGTCAAAATAGGAGATAAAATATTGGTGGATGATGGAAAACTTGAACTCATAGTAAGTGCTACCAACCAGAAGGATGAAGTTGTAGCCATAGTTCATTACGGCGGCGTTATTAGTTCCAGGAAAGGCGTTAATCTTCCAAATACTGTTATTTCACTCCCTTCATTAACAGAAAAGGATCATGAAGATCTTGATTTTGCATTATCTCATGATGTGGAATGGGTGGCATTATCATTTGTGAGAACGCCTGAGAATATTCTTGAGTTGAAAAAAATTATAGAATCGAAAGGGAAAAAAGCAAAAGTTATTGCCAAAATTGAAAAACCTGATGCCATTCGCAACATTGATGCAATTATCAAAGTTACTGATGCAGTTATGGTGGCCCGGGGTGACCTGGGTGTTGAAATGCCCATGGAAGATGTGCCATTAATTCAGAAATCAATTGTAAAGAAGTGTATGACAGCTTCCAAGCCTGTTATCATAGCTACACAAATGATGGAGAGCATGATAACCAATGCCCGCCCAACACGTGCTGAGGCAAATGATGTTGCCAATGCTGTACTTGATGGTGCTGATGCAGTGATGTTAAGTGCTGAAACTTCTGTAGGGCAATACCCTGTTCAGGTAATTGAGTCAATGGATAAGATTATTGGCAGGGTTGAAGATGAAAGGACTATTTATGATGTTAAATATTCTCTGGATGTGAATTCAGAAACATTTTTGTCTGATGCGGTCTGTCTCAACGCCGTGCTTATGTCTAAAGAAGTAAATGCCAAGGCAATTATCAGCATGACCAAATCGGGCTATACTGCCTTTAAAATAGCAAGTTTCAGGCCTGAAGCCAAGGTCTATATTTTTTCAGATGATCCGGAAATCCTGAATATGGTAAATCTCATATGGGGTGTACGAGGATTCATTTATGATAAGTTCAGCACCACGGATAGCCAGAGTACCACTGATGATACTTTTAAAGACGTAATAAGAATATTAAAAGAATTCGGACACCTGGAAAAAGGAGATGTGGTCATCAATACGGCAAGTATGCCCATTCATGAGAAATCAAGAACGAATGCCTTGAAAATAAGCGTGGTGGAGTAAATATGATCCATTATCAATGATCCATAAATTTCGCCGAAAAAACTGATATAAAATTATAATTGACCAAAGTTTATTGGTCATTTATCAGGCAAAAACAGCAAATCCGCTTTCTTTAAATGGTATTTTCCATGAGGAACTCAGCTCATTTTCATCAAGAATGGTATTGTTGAATACCCTTGTCTGGTCGGTAATGAGACCAGATTTTTTAAGATCTGGTATGTCATTCAGGTGGCAGATTCTGATTTCTCCTTTATCATCAACAAATGCCATTTGCCTGCGATCAAAAAGGGAAAGATCGTATTTCTTGTCCAGTTTCTGCATGAAATGAATCGAATCGTCTATAGAACATCCGGAAGCTAATACCTCATCCTGGTTGACGAATAAAATAATAAAGTGTCCATATTTTATTTCAAATCCTGCATGGAGTTTCTTTTTATGCGCTGCCCAAACGGATATAAATTCGTTCAATTCTCCCGAAATCTCTTCAATTTCTGAAGGTGTAAATGCTTTCTTGCTTTGATATATCCAGATACGATTCATATTTTATCGATTATGTTGCTATTTTTTTAAATAATCATGCAAAATTAATGCTTTTAACAAGGATTATTGCACTGCTTTTGGCTCTATTGATAATGCGCCACTGGGGCATTGTTTTACCTGGCGGACAAGTGCTTCTGATGATGCATTTTCCGGTTTGATCCAGGGCTTTGCTTCCGGATTGAAAACTCCGGGCAATCCTGTAAAACAATGCGTGGAATGGCAACATAATTTGGGCTGCCATAGTATTGTAACGTCACCGTTTGTGTATTTTTTTATAACGTTCATTTTCTATAATTCAATAATTAAACGTATATATTTGAAATTTAAATGTTTAGTCGAGTTTATTCCATTTGACCATCCTGATAAATATGGCTATGGCCGCAAATAAAAGGAGGCCGTGAATGGCAGATACATGTCCCCAGGTAGCATGAAAAAAGATAAAACCTGTGATCCAGAATACAAGGAGAATACCTGCAATAACATAGAGAATATTATTCATATACTAAATAGCTGTATTCTGCTGGTTAATATTTATGTATGATTAATATCGCAGCTGTTTATTTTTTGAGTTTTTTTGTTAACAAAAGCATGGCGGTTGATTCCAGCAAGTTGATAGCCATGTTCTTTACCTGGTTTCTTTTTTCCAGAGCGGGGTCAGGTTTTTCGGCTACAGTTTTATGGCTGAATAGTGCTTTCAGAATATAATCAATGGGCACCCCTGTAATCCTGGAATTTTTCAAAGTATCGGGAATCAATGCTGAAATAGCTCTGTAGATAATAACATTCGGCTGAATGGATCTTTTCATTTTTCCCAGATCGGCACTAATGGCAGCAGTTATTTTCCCTGCCGCTTCTTCCAATTGAAGCTTCTCTGATTTCAGGTCGTTAAGATTATTTATTTTCATCTGCTTCCATACTTTTTACAAGGATTTTAACAATCCAGTTTGATACAGGTTTAACAACCAATGCTTTTCGTGCGGCAATGATGAGTAATGCCAGAACAATATTAATCCCGGATACCATTAAAAATCCCATAGAAACATTCTGTATGGCATTCCCGATAGCTAAGGCAGCATATATATTTACAAAAACCCAGAATACCAGTATGATCAGGCTAATAATTATCAGTAATACTATAGAAGGTGCCAATTTGGCCAGATACTCTATGGTTGTAAGTTTGAAATAATGCAGCCGGTTTTTGACATATTCTGTCGCATGCGCTTTGATGGAATCAAACTCCAGTTTTGGTTCGCCTCCGTCATTATCTTCCATAATAGTTTCTTTTATGATGTGTATTTCCGGTTCAGAATGAAGTAGCTAAGGTATAACGATATCTCTGCATTTCAAAAACAAGTGCTATCTATTTTTCGTTGATAGAAATGTATTTTTCATAACTTTGATATTCAATTCAAATTGAATTCCCTTTTTCTGGTTAATACATTCTATTCAAAATCATTAACAAATTTTCTGTGTGAAAGTTTCTAACAAGCTTTATATTATGCCGGAATAAGAATATAAACTTTTATCTCCCAAAACTGTTTTCTTATATAAAATAATCCATATGAAACAAATGGACTCCTTAATTGACAAAATCATTGAACTGCGACTCCGTGGATACGTGGAAAACTTTAAAATATCAGGGGGAAGATTGACAACAGATAATGGAATGCAATCTTTTCAGCCGGATCAAATAAGAATAAATGAATTCTACAGGTTTGAAGGTGATTCAAATCCAGATGACATGTCGATCCTTTATGCTATAGAGACCAATAGTGGCATTAAAGGCTTTATTATAGATGCTTATGGGGTTTACAGCGACCCTGAGGAATCAGATTTTATGCAAAAGATAAAAGAACTGCACAAAGGCAATATCTATTAAATCTTTAATATAGAAATAGTAAAAGACTATTTTGGTACCACCGGAGGACCTGCTGGCACATGTTGTGGTTGGCCTTCCGCAGGTGCCTGTTGTTGATCTGCCGGAGCACCTTTGGCAGGTGCTGCAGGTTTTGCTTTTGGTTTTGAAGGCGCATATGTTGGCGCTTCAGCACCTTCTGTCCTTGATTTAAAACTTTTATCAGGCCCTGATGGAGAGGATGTAAGGAAATAGGTGATGACCACTACAAATAGAATTCCTATCCCGAAATACCAGGTTGACTTTTCAAGGAAATCCGCCGTTTGCCTTGCACCAAGATATTGACTTGCGCCTGCACCGATATTGGATAATCCACCGCCTTTTGGGTTTTGAGCCAATATAATCACCACCAGCAGACAACATGCTATGATGATAAGAATTAATAGTAATGTCAGCATTAGAAACTTCCTTCTGTTTGTATTTCCTTGATTTTCCCTGCAAAGTAATCACTTTTTTCCGGGTATTTCAAAATTAATTGCTGAAATATTTCTACAGCCCTTGATTTAAGCCCCTGTTTGAGATAGATATTAGCAAGTGTTTCTGTTGCAATATTATGATCTTCCTTCACGCTCAGTTTGGCCATATCTTCAGGTTTATACATCCGCGACTGCTGGGGTTTTATCTTGGGTTCAGCATGTATAAATTTGTTAATCAGTTCATTAACATTACTATGGTCGGCTTCTTTTATCTCAGGTTTTGAAAGGGGCTTTTGTTGCGCAACCGGTTTTTTCTGGCTTTCCAATATGCGCAGCCAATCGGTAAAACTTTTTTTGCCCGACAGCGGATCTGACTTTTCTTCGTCTGAAATTTCTTTTCTGTCAACAACTTCCACAACTTTTTTATAATACTGGCTGAAGTAGTCTGTAATGGGATACTGAAGTATTTCGTTTCCAAAGTCATGGAAATGATTGATTTTTTTGGATATCGGAATAGCCTCTTGCTCTGGATTAGCACTTTCAGGCTCCGATTCCGGGGGGGCTTTGGCAAATATCGGTTCTTCGAATGCTGCTTCAACTTGATGCGGAGCTGTTTCGGGAATGATAACTATATCAGGGGCCGATTCGGTTATTTCAGGTTTTTCAATATCGGTTTGCTCAACAGGTAACTGATTCTCCGCAGCAATTTCTATTAGCTCCTGTTTGGAATTTTTACGATTCTCATGGATATATTTATAAAGTATTTCCCTGTTACCTATATATGCTGCGCTGATTTTCAGGTTCTTATCAAAATAAATGCTGTTTTCATCATGCAGCATTTTCGACAGCATCACATAGGGGGTTGAAAAATAGGGAAAACTATCAATGAGTTCCCGTACAAGCGGATAATCTGAATCATAATTCAGGTTTTCCGGTTTGGCAATGATTTCGGTGATCCTTTGCTTATTCATTACCAGTCGAGTGCTGTTTTGCTGAAAATATCCTGGACAATTTTGGTACTGATATCTGTTATCAGGGTGCTTTCTACATCTGAAAGATTTTTACTGTTATCATAATCAGCATAATTTGTGAATGGCTGGTTGAAATTTTTCTTTGGGTTAATTTTGTCTTCAAATTTTACATTGATAACAACCGTAAGCCTTGTGGATTGCGCCTTATTATCACTCGAAATGGCAACCGGTGCCGTACTGTAACTGCTTATATATCCTGTAAATGTCCAATCAGCATTTTGATCCACCAATTCCAGTTTTGATTCTTTGAGGAACTTATCTTTGAGCATTTCTGTAAAAACCTGGCTCAAATTCGGATTAACCAGTGTTGCTTTGTTTGCAAAATAATTGATATTTACTGTTTTGGCATCAAGCGGACCACCCCCTGTAAGGGAATATTGCACGCTTCCGCAGCCTGAAAAGGCCAAAGGCATGGTAAAAGTGATGAAATAAACAATTAATTTCCGCATCAGGCTTCCTCCAGATTGTATTCTTTTATTTTTCTGTACAGTGTTCGCTCAGATATCCCAAGTTCCTGGGCTGCAATTTTTCGCTTGCCCTGATGGCGTTCCAGCGCTCTTTGTATCATTTCTTTTTCCTTATCCTGCAAAGAAAGCGGTTCTGCGATCTTCTCATCTTCGAATTCCTTTTCTTCAATGATTTCGTGCGGGATCTCATATTTTACATTGGGCGTGTAAATCTGTGTTTTACTCTTGTCTCCATTTACCGGGGCAAGCAATCTTGTTCCGGGACTTATCGGGGTTTCTGTAGCCGGAGCAGCATTGGGGTTAATGTTTTTTACCAGTTCATAAATGCTGTTACGCAGATCGCCCAGGTCTCTTTTTATATCAAACAGGAACTTGTACATGATCTCCCGCTCCTGGTAGCCCCCAAAATTGCCACTATCCATATTCATCGCCAGGCTTGTGGACACAGATGGGGTTTGCGGCACATATTTTTCAATAATTTCGCCATTTAATTTTCTGTCGGTTTCAAGTACTGATATCTGTTCTACAAAATTCTTGAGCTGTCTGATATTTCCGGGCCATGGAAAATGTTTTACAATTTCGATGGCATCATTTGTCAATTCAATAGGGGGTATCCTGTACTTATCCCCGATATCGCCGGCAAATTTGGTGATCAGCATCGGAATATCTGCTTCACGCTCTCTGAGGGCGGGAATTTTAATCGTCACAGTACTTAGTCTGTAATACAGATCTTCCCTGAATTTTCCTTTTTGGGTGAGTTCAAGAAGGTCTTTATTGGTGGCTGCGATAACACGCACATCGGTTTTCTGCACTTTGGAGGAACCTACTTTCAGAAATTCGCCTGATTCCAAAACCCGCAGCAGTCTCGATTGGGTTTCCAGTGGCAATTCTCCGATTTCATCCAGAAATATCGTTCCGTTATCTACTGTTTCAAAATATCCCTTCCGCATATCATTCGCAGAGGTGAACGAGCCTTTTTCGTGGCCGAACAGTTCCGAATCTATGGTTCCTCCGGGGATCGCACCGCAGTTGATCGCAATAAAACCGTTATGCTTCCTGCGACTCAGATGATGAATAATTTTGGAAATATTTTCCTTACCCACACCACTTTCGCCAAGAATAAGCACTGTCATATCAGTTGGAGCCACTTTTATAGCTACTTCCAATGCACGGTTGAGCAACGGTGAATTACCGATGATCTCAAACCTGTTTTTAATTTCCTGTAATTTATCTATTGGTATCATTGTTTTTAGTGATAAGTGGTCAGTGATAAGTGGTCAGTGGTAAGTGGTAAGTGGTAAGTGATAAGTGGTCAGTGATAAGTGGTAAGTGATAAGTGGTAAGTGATAAGTGGTCAATGGTAAATGGTAAGTGGTCAATGGTAAATGGTAATGCATAATTTCATTCTCAGTTGATATCATTTTTAATTCCCAAATTCTCAAATTTCCAAATCCTCAAATAGCATTTCCTATCAGCGTTCCACTGGTACATGTTTCTATTTTTACCATTACATAATCACCATTTTTATAATGCTCCCTGGGGAAAACAACCATCTGGTTCTGATCGTTTCGTCCTTTCAGCATTTTATCCGATTTTTTTGAATTTCCTTCTACAAGTACTTTACAGGTTTTTCCTATAAATTTCAGATTCTGAATAAGGGAATGCGTTTTTTGCAGTTCTATTATTTCGGTCAACCGCCGGCTTTTAATTTCTTCAGGTACATCATCCTGCAGGTTTTTGGCTGCCGGAGTACCGGGCCGTTCCGAATATTTAAACATATAAGCATAATTGAAAACAACCTCTTCCATAATACTTAAGGTGTCATTATGTTCTTCTTCTGTTTCTGAACAAAAACCTGAAATGATATCTGCCGAGAGTCCCACATCAGGAATAATACTTCTTATCATTTGTACCCTGTTCAGGTACCATTCCCTGTCATAGGTGCGGTTCATGAGTTTCAGGATCCTTGAGTTGCCTGATTGTACCGGCAAATGGATATAATTGCAGATATTCTCATATTTAGCAATGGTATGCACAACTTCATCGGTAATATCTTTCGGATGAGAGGTCGAAAACCGGACCCTGAGTTCAGGACTCACCTCCGCCACAAGCTCTATGAGATTTGCGAAATTGACTTTTTCACCTTCCGGGCCTTCCCAATGATAAGAATCCACATTTTGTCCTAACAGCGTAACTTCTTTATAGCCTTTTTCCAGCAGGTCTTTTGCTTCGGCAATGATCGATTTCGGGTCGCGGCTTCTTTCACGGCCACGGGTATAAGGTACTACACAAAAGGAACACATATTATCGCAACCCCTCGTGATGGTAATAAATGCTGAAACACCATTTTCATCCAGCCTTACAGGACTTATTTCTGCATAGGTCTCCTCCCTTGAAAGGAACACATTTACAGATTTTTGCCCGCTTTCGGCTGTTTCTACCAGTCGGGGCAGGTCCCGGTATGCATCAGGTCCGGCAACAATATCTACAATTTTTTCTTCTTCAAGCAATTTCTGCTTCAGTCGCTCGGCCATACAGCCCAGTACGCCCACCAGCATCTCTGGTTTTTTCTTTTTCAGCGCATTGAATTCTTTGAGCCTTCTGCGTACGGTTTGCTCGGCATTTTCCCGGATGGCACAGGTATTTATAAATACAGCATCGGCCTCTTCAAGGTTTTTGGTAAGGGAAAAACCATTTTTCGACATAATAGAGGCCACAACTTCACTATCTGAAAAGTTCATGGCGCAGCCATAACTTTCAAGAAATATCTTCTTTCCGCCTTCGGTTTCTGGTTCTTTCACCATAACCTCTCCCTGGCGTTCTTCAATGATCAGCTTTTCGGTTTCTTCAAACATCAATACAAATACTATTATTCAGACGAAGTACAAAGGTACAAATTGTATAAGAATTTATGACAAATTGGCAGAGCCTCTCTAATGTGATGATGTGTTAATGAGCTGATATGCTAATGTGCTGATATGCTAATATGATAATGAACGTGAAAATGTGCAAATGCTGAAGAATTCCTAAAGAAATCTGGACTGGGGACAAGTTATACAAATGAAATCCAATCGTGATAGAAGGGATTCCCCCTTTTCCAAAGGCCCGTCCGAATGGAGAAGCCGGGAGGAGGGCAGGGGGATTTGATCTCGCGTCAGCCATTCCCCTCCTTTAGCAAGGAGGGGTGGCCGATGGGTAGCCTGTCCCGTCTGTCCCGCCTGTCCCGACTTCTTCGGGGATTTCTTCGGGGGCTTCTTCGGGAGAGTGGTTCAGTGAATACACATCAATGCTTGTAAATTGCTACTCTGCTGTTTTTCCAGACTCAAAATCGCCTTTTTTTACCATTCTGGACTGATAAATTTTCAAAAACCTCATTCTGAGCATTCTGGATTGATATAACAGGCAAATTCATTTTTTTCATTTTTCAACATATTGATTTTTAATTTATTACACGTAATTCGTTGACAAATAACAATAGAATACAATAAAAGATCAATTGCAAATGGATTTAAAGACCGGTATTTTTTTCATATTGCTTTCCCTATTGATAATTTATAATTTATAATTTATAATTGATTATTGATCATTGATCATTGATCATTGATCATTGATCGTTTCTTTTCCTTGCGCCTTTTTATAGTACATATATAGTGAACCCCCAAAGTGGGTGGGTACTTTTGAAAATAAATTTTTAATCTGAATTATTTCAATGCTTTATAAGTGAAAATATTTTTGAAAATGTTTTACTTTTTTATCTCGCATATTCATTTCCTCTTTTGTCAGAATCAGGATTTACAGAATTTTAGGATAAACAGGATACTCGGAGAATTCCTGAAAATCTTTTTATCCTGAAAATCCTGATTCAGATAAAAAGCGGAAGAAAAGAGCAGCATCTTTGTTACGATGGCTTCTTAATTCTACGAGATTGCGACTTTCAGTATTCTCGTGCTTCGAATCCTTTGCCCCAATTCTGGCGCGAATGTTAGCGAAGCATCATTCGTGCTTCTGCTGTTGCCGTCTCTGACAGCTTGATAAGCCAGGTATGAGCTAAATATTCAACAAAATGCCGTCAGAGACGGCAAATGCAGAGTCACGAATCTCCCTTCGGTAAGATTCGCGCCAG
>Ga0364860_10108_pt2 | contig 64568 bp, 50 predicted proteins | sample ExccelAu500001D4_FD_206916 | JGI IMG/M metagenome (GOLD analysis project Ga0364860, IMG submission 206916) | Enriched cells from Trout Bog Lake Hypolimnion, Wisconsin, USA - BchlTB.Aug20.5000.01 .D4 | ecosystem: Environmental > Aquatic > Freshwater > Lake > Hypolimnion/Profundal zone | place: USA...
ATAATCTGCATCGCGCGCACCTTCGGCGCTCCTGACACGGTGCCGGCGGGATGGCAGGCTCTAAACAGATCGAAAGCGTCTTTGTCTTCGGCAAGGATGCCGGTCACGTCGCTCACGATGTGCATGACATGGCTGTACCGCTCGATGACCATCAACTCATTGACGGTAACCGATCCGTATTCGCAAACGCGGCCAAGGTCGTTCCGCCCTAAGTCGACGAGCATGATGTGCTCGGCGCGCTCTTTCTCGTCGGCCAGCAGCTCAGTTGCCAGGGCGTTGTCTTCGGCCTCGTCTTTGCCCCTCCATCGGGTGCCTGCAATCGGACGGACCCGCGTCTTTCGTCCGTGGACGCTTACGAACAGTTCGGGCGATGCGCCAACGAGGTCGAAGTCGCCGAATCGAAGCAGGAACATATAAGGCGATGGATTGATCGAGCGGAGCGCACGGTAGATCGTGAGCGGGTGGGCATCGGCGCGGGTCGAGAAGCGCTGGGCAGGCACCATTTGGATTCCGTCGCCTTGGGTGATGTACTCGATCATCCGGCTGACCATCTGCTCAAACTGCTCTTTCGTCACATTTGACTCGACCGGATGCACGGGATAGCTGCCCGAAGGCAGTTTCGGCAGTGGATCGGAGAGGCGATTCAAAACCCAGTCGATTTCCGCTGTCGCTTCGTCGTAACTGGCGCTCGATCCGTCAGTCATCACGACCACGCGGATGATGTTCTTGGCGTGGTCGAACACGACCACCGTATCGGCAAGCATCATCGCCATGTCATCGACCTTAAGGTCGTCGACGGTGGTGTCTGACAGCCTTTCAAAGTATCGAACGATGTCGTAGCTGAGCAGGCCGACCGCACCTCCTGGAAACGTTGGTAGTCCAGGAACCGGAATCGGGACGTCCTGCACCATCGCCTGTTGAAGGATGTGCAACGGATCATGCCCTTCCGCGAGCTGCTCCGTCTCCTCGCCGTCGATTCGGATTCGGCGAACCACGCCGTCTTTGGATCTCAGAACTAACTTGGGGCGGATTCCAAGTACGGAGTAGCGGGCAAGTTGCTCCCCGCCGGTAACGCTCTCCAAAAGGAAGCTGTAGGTCTGATCGTGAGCCAGTTTCCAGTAAGCACTCAGGGGCGTCTCGACATCGGCGAGCACGTCCCGATACACCGCCATTGGCCGATGGCCGCCGGTTTGGGAGAGGAACTGGTCTTTACTGGGCACAAGCATGAATCCCAGATTATGCACAGCCCTATGCCAAACTAGACGCTGTGGAAGCTTTCACGACCTATACAGGCAAGATCGCAGTGGTGCCAGGCGACGATATCGACACGGACCGCATCATTCCGGCACGGTTCCTTACGCGTGTGAGTAGAAGCGGATACGGCGAGTTGCTGTTCAACGACGTGCGCGGCCCCGAGTTTGTATTGGACAAGCCGGAGGCAGCCGGGACTTCGATTCTTGTGGTCGGTACCAACTTCGGCTGCGGTTCATCGCGTGAGCACGCGGTCTGGGCGATCCAGCAGGCGGGCTACAAGGCGGTCGTTGCGAGGAAGACCCCGACGTCGCCCGGATACAGCGATATCTTCCGCCAGAATGCGGCGACTTGTGGATTGCTGTTAGCCGAAGTGAACGACGTAGACCATGCAGTTCTGACTCATGCCGGCACCGGTTCTTTGGCAACCGTCGATCTTCCGAATCAGACGATATCTTCGGGAGCAAATCAAGTAGGTTTTGAGATCAATCCTGTGACGAAGCAGGCGCTCATCGACGGTCTCGACCTGATCGGTACGACCCTCGTGTTTTCTCAGCAGATTGCGGATTACGAGGCAAAGCACGACAGTTTCGCCCCGGTATCGTAAAGAAGATACAATAGGAACCATGAGACCATTAATTGCGATTTCCGCACTCGTTTGGGCACTTGCCGGCATTGGGTGCCGAAGCGCAAATGCCCAGGTGACGAATCCGAATCGGATCCACCAGTTGAAATCGCTTAAAGTTGCAAAATTGACCGCGGCAGGTCATACGATCGAAGCCTGGGTGATGGACACGGTAGGGAAGAACGAAGAAGGGATGATGTTCCTGACCGACAAAGAGGTCAAGAGCAGTCAGGGAATGATCTTCCTCTTTCCCACAATTCAACCAAGTGATCGTGCCCACAGTTTTTGGATGCACAACACGCTGATCCCGCTTGACATCATCTACATCAGCGCGGGCAAACGGGTCGTCAACATCGCAGCAGGCAAAATTCAAGACGACACCCCTCTCTCGGCACGAGCGCCCTATTTGTACGTTGTAGAACTCAAGCAAGGCACCGCCAAGAAGTTTGGAATCAAAGCCGGAACCAAATTCGAAATCCCCTCCGGCATCAAGTGGGCGGAGTAAAGACCCTCCGATTCCGTACACATCCTCGAGTTTTGAACCTAAGACGCCTCCCTTAACAGAGACGGGAACACGTTCTCGTGCTTGGCGTCCTACTGTCTGCAACCTTTCGGGAACCTTTCGAGTACAATATCAGTATCAATAGGCATTGAGCGTAATAGACTCAAGTGGATTGATTCCATTGAGTTAAAAAAGAGGAGTTAGAATAGAGTGGGAAAGACAGTTGGAATCGACCTTGGAACAACGAACTCGGTCGTTGCGGTCATGGAAGGCGGCGAACCGGTAGTCATCAGCACGGCTGAGGGATCGCGCACCATGCCCAGCGTCGTTGGCTTCAAGCAGAATGGCGAGAGGCTGGTTGGCGTTACTGCCAAGAGACAGTCGTTGGTGAACCCGGAGAATACGATCTACTCGATCAAGCGCTTCATGGGGCACACCGTGAACGAGGTCAGCGACGAGATCAGCCGAGTTGGCTACAAAGTTAAGTCGGGCAAGAACAACCAGGCGGTAGCCTTTGTTCCCGCGCTTGGCAAGGAACTCACACCGGAAGAAGTTTCGGCGATGATCCTTCAAAAGCTGAAAGCGGACGCCGAAGCGTATTTGGGTGAGACGGTCGATCAGGCTGTCATTACGGTTCCTGCGTATTTTAACGATGCCCAGCGAACCGCAACGAAGAACGCCGGTGAAATCGCAGGCATGAAGGTTCTTCGCATCATTAACGAGCCGACGGCAGCATCGCTTGCGTACGGTCTCGACAAGAAGGCGAATGAGACGATCCTCGTATTCGACCTTGGAGGAGGAACGTTCGACGTGTCCGTACTCGATGTCGGCGAAGGCGTTTTTGAAGTGCGCAGCACCGCCGGCGACAGCCACCTTGGTGGTGACGATTACGACAACAAGATCGTTGAGTATCTCGTAAGCCAGTTCAAGAAGGATCAGGGCGTCGACCTCACGAAGGACCGCGCCGCGATTCAGCGACTTAGAGAAGCCGCCGAGCGCGCCAAGATCGAGCTGTCCAGCCAGATGTCGACTCAGATCAACCTGCCGTACGTCACCGCAGTGGACAACGAGCCTCGCCACATGGACTACAACCTCACAAGGGCGAAGTTCGAAGAGCTCACCGCCGATTTGATGGAGCGTGTCAAGAAGCCGTTCAACCAGGCACTCGACGACGCCAAGCTGAAGCCGGGCGACATCAACGAGGTCATCCTCGTCGGTGGATCCACCCGAATGCCGATGGTGCAGGACCTCGTCAAGAAGTTGACGGGCAAAGAGCCTAACAGATCGGTTAACCCCGACGAAGTCGTTGCCGTTGGCGCCGCGATTCAGGCCGGCGTTCTTGGCGGAGAAGTCAAGAACATCGTTCTGCTCGACGTCACTCCGCTGTCCCTTGGCGTCGAGACGCAAGGCGGCATCTTCGACAAGCTGATCGAGCGCAACACGACGATTCCTACGAAGAAGAGCCGTGTGTACACGACGGCTGCCGATAATCAGCCGGAAGTCGAGATCCATATTCTGCAGGGCGAGCGTCCGATGGCTCGAGATAACAAGAGCATCGGCCGGTTCCACCTGGCTGGGATTCCGCCGGCGCCGGCGCGCGTTCCGCAGATCGAGGTCACTTTCGACATCGACGCAAACGGCATTCTCAACGTCAGCGCGTTGGAAAAGGGCACCGGATCGAAGCAGAGCATCACCATCACCGGAAGCGGCAACCTAAATCGCGATGAAATCGAGCGAATGGTTCACGAAGCCGAGATGAACGCGGACAACGACAAGAAAGCGCAGGATTTCATCGAGTTAAAGAACAAGGCTGAGAGCCTTGCGTATCAGACCGAGAAGACGATGCGTGAAGCGGGCGACAAGGTTGACGAAGCGGCACGACAGAGTGCCACCGAAAAGATCGAAGCGCTGCGCAAGGCGATCAACGGCGAAGACGAAGCCGAGATCCAAGCCGCGTTCAACGCGTTGGAAACCGAAAGCCACGCGATCGCTGAAAAGCTGTACTCAGCCGCCAGCGCCGCCGCCGACGCCAGCGAGCAGCACACCGCCGCCCCCGGAGGAGCCGGTTCCGCGAACGAAGACGTCATCGACGCCGAGTTCAAAGAAACGAAGTAGCCGCAGGGAACTGGGGAACCAGGGAAGCAGGGAGCAATCCCGCGATTGATGCCTCCACCGTGAGCCTTAGGCGAATCTGTGGAGGCTCTTTTTTCGCCCAGCCATCGCGGGATCCCTGGTCGACACCGCCTATCAGGGAGCTTATGGTAGTCACTTGGGAGAGCCCTCGAAAGCACTCAGCAAAAAGCCTCACTGTGGAGAAATCGATCGTAGGTTATCTCCTGAATTGCCTTATTCCTTAGTTCCCCTGATCCCTGTCTGCTGGCGTTAGTGCGGTAGATTTCCGATCTGCTTCTCGTAATCGACCCACTTCAGTTCGTCTTTCACGACTGTCGGTGAGGTCTGGCGGATCGCTTCCAGGGTCGCGGACGCTTCCTTTGTGCGGCCTAGGAGGGTGCAGGTTTCGAAGAGGTCGATGAGGCCAGCGCAGCCGGCGTGGCCATCATCATGGAACTTGGTGTTCTGCCTATTCAATTCAACTTCAGCTTGAGCAAGACGATAGGCCTTTTCGAGAGAGGCTCGATCCCGACGATTGCCGGTGGTCTTGGTGCTGAACTCCCACATTCCCCCTGCCAAAAGCCCAGGAACTGGCTTGCCGGACCGGTCGACCCAGACCCTTTGCAGGTATTTGCAGAGGTTCGAGATCTCGGCGGTACGGACGTCGATTTCATCTTGTGGCAGCATCATGCCGCCGGTGAGGGGAAGATACAACGGAATGTCGGCTACGCTGGGATGGGCGATTGAGAAGGTTGTCCTTCCGATCTCCGTGATCGGTCCCGGGGTAAATGCCCCCGCCGGCTTCTTGAGTGGGATATGCGGCTGCTTCTTCACAACAAACGTGAATCGAGTCGGATGGAACGTGGGTGACTCTTCAACTGGGATCCACCACTGGAACTTGATCGACTTTCCGTTCCCAAGATCGAGGTCGCGATCGGGGAAGTTCCCCTGGTTGACCATATCGCACTTCAAGTAGTGCGTACCGCGCTCGTCGGTGAGTTCTCCCCACTCGGTGAAGTTCAGGCTCGCACCGCTATAGACGACGAATACGTGTCCTCGGGAGTTCGCCTCGACATCGCGAATGACGATTGCGTGGCCGTGATCGACATGGGCGGTAGCGACCTCCTTTTCGAACTGCTTCGCGAGGTCCTTTTTGTACCGATCCAGGTCGATCTTCTTGGCGGAGCCAGGGAAGTTCGGCTTGAAAAGATCGGCACTCAGGCTGGAATTGAACTCGATTGTGCCTTTGCACTTGACGACCCACGTGCCGTTCTCCTGCTTTTCGACATCCATCGTCTTGGGGAGATCGGTCTTGGAATCGACGGTGAACAGATACCGTTCGTGTACAGGAGTGTTGTCGACCTGCAAACGGTAAGTTCCGTTGCTCAAGTTGGTCACGATGACGTTAGGAGTTCGCCGAGTGCCGGTGATTCCGCCCAAGATCGAGGACATCTTGAACCCGGTCGGATGAGAAAATGGGCCGTTCACGGCTGTTTTCTTGATGACGGTGTTCGTCGAGGGCGTGTACGTATATGAGATCCCAGCTTTGTAAACGGTCGTCTCGCCGTTGCCGCGCTGCATGCGCCACGAGCCATCCTGATACCACTCTTCAAACGAAGAAAGGGGGGCCGCTTTGCTCACGTCTACTTGGCGGAAGTGCATGCTGTTTGCCCCATCGACGGCGGCGACGATGTTGTTGAGCGTGTGGGCAGCGGCAAGAGACGGGCTCAAGGCGATGAGTCCGATGGCTGCGATTCCGGAAACCCCGGCAGCCAGTGCAAATCGGATCCGGGCGATATGGGCTCGGCGGTGCCTTGAGGCGCTATCGTGCTGACGCGCCAGGTTCTCGACTCGAGCTTTGAGTTCGTTGGAAGATGTTTGTGTCGACTGACCTTTTACAAGATCGGACAACTTGGATTCTCGGATATCAGACATGATCTGCCTCCTGCCCCTCACGAAAAAGGGGCAACCCCTTGGCATAAAACGATTCTCTAGCCCTTTGAAGCAGGCTGTTTGCGGCTGCTTCCGAGCGGCCAAGCACTTCGGCGACCTCACGCGTCGACAGGCCGTTTGAATATTTGAGCACTAACGCTTCTCGCTGGTCATGGGGGAGTTGAGCTAAGAGCGAACCGACAAGGGCGCTTTGCTCCATGCGATCCTGATCCTCTGTTGTGGATTCGTCGGCAAAGGTGAGCGGGATTTCGGCCCGTCGGTACCGGATTCGAAGCGCGGAGGCAACTTTGCGTCGAGCGACTCCCAAGAGCCACAATCGCGGATCGTCTTTGCGTTTGAGACGATGCAGGCTGAGAAAAGCGGCTTGGAAGACCTCCATTACGACATCTTCCGCATCGGCGACGGGCCGAATGAACGACGAAACATACCGGAGGACCTCGTCCAGGTATCGCGCTTGGAGATCGTGAGCCGTCAGCGGTCTTTCACGTTCTATCGGCAACACCTGGAGCGGGCTATCCACTACCATCGAAACCTCGATTCATCATCGTGCCGTAGTTCGCTCGGGAGGAGCGAAACCTATCGGTCATCTAAAGAGTTTGGGTTACTTTTTGAATGTGGCGGGGATCGTCGGGGTTTAGTCCTCGGGATCGGGCGCTTTGGAGGGCAAGCCATTGCCCGAACAGAATGTCCCATACCGGGTCGAGGATCCCTTCTACGTCGCCTGCGCGGCTCACCGGGGGCTTTGGAGCCTCGATGATTTCGCAGCCTTGAGCGGCAAGGTACGGCTTGGGGCCGTCGAAGCTGATGGCAGCGCTTCCATGGCCGGCAAGCGCCTTGGGACCGTGCTCGAAGTCGGCGGACGAATATGCCTTGCACGAGATCAGCGCACACTCCATCAGCTTCAGCGCGGCTTCCTGAGCGGTCGAGAAGCCGAAGCCTCTGCCTAACGAGAAAACGGGGTTGTCCCGAATAACCGGTCCGCTGGCGTGGATCGCCTCAGTGAGGCTGTAGTTCACCCAATCGTCGTTCGGCATGAGGCCAACCGGATCGGGCAAGTTCGCGCCGAGAACCCGCACGACTTCGTACAGGGCGAGGAGGGACGCGGAGTAAGTCTTGGTCGCCGCAACCGATCGCTCGACTCCAGCTCCGAGGAGGAGGGAGTGTTCTGCTTCGACCGTTAGCCGCGAGCCTTCGGTGTTGGTGATAGCGAGCGTCGTGTGCCCCTCTTGTCGTAACGATGCGAGAACTTCTGCCACGTCGGGGGCGGCTCCGCTTTGAGAGATTCCGATCGCGAGGCAATTCGTATATTTGACTTTACGGTTGTAGCGGGTCAAAACCGATGGCGCGGCGAGGATGACGGGGACCTCGAGGAACACCTCTATCAAGTAGCGGGCATAGAGCGCCGCATTGTCGGAAGAACCTCGCGCCGCGAGAAGAACCATCTCAAATTGACGTCCCTGAAGACTCCTCAGAGCTTCGGAGTACCGTTTCGCCCCTGCAGCAAGTACGGCCGGTTGCTCCCGGATCTCACTTTCCATCCATTGACCAAGCATCGTCTCATTATGGCGTTCGGGACGAAAGCCATGTTGGGCGCTCAGGACGACGCACCCGTGGAACGTTGAAGAAGAGTCACGACGTATGAGTGCAGGTTGCCCAAGGAAAGGCGCATATCTGTTCCGAAATCCCGGACTGGCCCATAATGTTAGGAATCGCATGAAAATCGCTTTGCTCTTTGCCGTAGTCAGCTTGCTGTCCGGTCACCAGGACGTGCCTACGACTACCTTTACCGAGCCGTTTGTCGGTTTTCAATTCAAGTATCCCAAGACCTGGACGATCGTCAAATCGACCAAGAAAAAGGACAGCGCTCGATCGACGTTCTCCATTCCGGTCGACGGTTCTAGTTCTAAAGCCGAACTGGACGTCGACCGCACCGAGTTTCACGCCAGTGCCGACTTGTGGCAGACGATCCAGCTAAGGGCTAACGAACAGCTTCATCGACAGGTCGTCAGGCAGTGGTCGCAAGAGGTTTTGGGGGTCTCGATGCTTTTCACCAGGATCGACTACACCGATCAGGGCACTCCGATGTCGGCGGTTTCCGCACTCTACTTCACGCGCACGAGCCAGAAGATGCTGCTGCGGCTTTCGAGCAGGACGTCCGACTTCGACAAGGTGTTCTTCGAACTCAGTCACATCCTCGAAACCCTAAAGCAGATCGACGGAAACCTTCCGGAAGAGGACGATCCAACGAAAGAACTGGCATCGGCGCCCAAGAAGCCGGAACTTGCTCCTACCAGTTTTCACGCCATCGACTCTCCAGCCAGGCACAAGAAGCCTGAACTGAAGGCGCCGGTCACCGTTGAGGTCGTCGTTTCGACGAAAAAGATGATCGTCCGGTTGCCGCTTGAATGGGTCGGTGACCACGTGAAAGACAACACGCTGGAAGTAAGCGCCCCGACGCTTAACAAGAATCTTCACTTCGAGTTGTTCTCTTTGCTCGACAGCGAGCCTGGTTTGACCGCATTGACCAAGCTGTCGGCAGCCAAGCTCGACTCGTTCACAAAGGTCACGAGCCGGGTTGATACCGGGCCTGCGAACAACCAAGCGGGATGCTCGGTTGCGACGGTTTGGCGAATCGGTCAGAACGCAGCCGGCAATTTGACGACTTGCGAGGCGATGGGAACGATGGGCGGCTATTACTTCCTTATGACCTACGAACAGACCGATTCGCTTCTCGGAAAGGCGGATCGAAAGCTCATCGAGGGCCTTCTGAAGCAGATTAGTATCGAGCTGGTCCCGTGATCGTCGCGTTTAGTACTTCTAGTGCTTGGTCGAGCGTCGCCGCGATCGATAGAGTCTCGGGGGTGATCTGGAGCGGTTCGGAAAACGCACCCCAAGGCGCAAGCGGTGCTTGTCTGCGGCTGCTTGAGCGGATGGCGGAGAATTCGGGAGTTCGAGTCGAGGACGCCGAGATGTTTGTCGCGGATCTTGGCCCCGGCAGCTTCACAGGAGTTCGGGTTGGAGTGACGTTAGCCAAGTCATTTGGCTATCTATTCGATCGGCCCGTTGCCGGAGCTACAAGTTTCGATCTCATCGCTGCTGACCGAGTTGTCGTTCTCCCAAGCAAGAAGGGTGAGTATTTCGTCCGCGAGCCGGGAATGACTCCTTTTCGCACACCTGAATTGCCCGAGATGCCGTTCATTGGTTTCGGACCCGGGATTGAGCCTCAAACGACCCCAAGCGCTGCTCGATTTTTCGAGATTCTGGATACCCTCAATCCGGTGGATGCGATGACATTCGTGCCCGAATACCTGATTGAGCCGAGCATCTCGATTCCAAAGAAACCGTTTGCTTCCAACGCGTAGATCCTATGGCCGATTCTCCGAAGATCCTGTTCAACGTGCCGCTGAAGCCTTACACGACGTTGAAAGCGGGTGGCGTAGCCGAGCAGTTTATGGTCGCCCATTCGATCAACGAATTGGCTGATGGCGCAATCTGGGCACAAGGGCAACGCCTCAACGTAACCGTCCTCGGTTCGGGAAGTAACGTCCTTCCGTCCGACGACGGCGTTCAGGACCTCACGATCCTGAATAGGGCCTCGCGAATCGACATTCGTCCCGGTGGCGAGCTGATTGCGGAGACGGGGTGCGCGTTTCAAGAGCTGTTTCTGAAGACGGCCCAGGCGGGACTTCGCGGGCTGGAGTTTGCGGTTGGGATTCCTGGTAGCCTCGGCGGCGCCCTTGTCAGCAACGCCGGCGCCTACCGAAGCTGCGTATCCGAGTTTCTCACCCGGTTAGAGATCGTGTTCGAGGGGCGTCGCGAGTGGGTCACGCCCTCTTGGATGCAGTTCTCCTACCGCGATAGCGTGTTGCGGCGCGACGCTCGGACCCAGGCGGTGGTACTTCGAGTCGAAATGCGATTGCCATTGGGAGTGCCTAAGCAGATCTACGATGAGGCACGTGAGTATCAGCGACAGCGTATTAGCAAGCAGCCTGCCTCCCCGAGCGCGGGCAGCTACTTCAAGAATGTGAACGACAAGGCGCTTGCAGAGTCGCTGATCACCCTGCCGGGGCCGCTGAAAACGGCGGGAGTCGTGCCCGCCGGCTATCTCATCGAAGCAGCGGGGATGAAAGGCTTCCGATTCGGAGGCGCCATGCTTGGGCATCGTCATGCGAATTTCATCCTAAACGTTGGTAACGCCTCCGCTTATGAGATCTTTAGGCTAGCGCAAGTCGTGAAGGAGGAAGTTCACGCCAAGTTCGGCGTCGAACTGGAGGAGGAAGTGCTGTACCTAGGCGACTGGTCGCGCCTTCGCGGTGAGTGATTCCTCAGCCAAAGCGCCGAAGGTGCGCTTGATTCCAGCCTATGGCAACGCCATAGGACCGGTTGGTTCGCTTTTCGTCTCCGCTTTGCTCTGGCCTGGTTCGTTCGTTTGTTAGCTCTTCAATCGCGATGATGCCGCTTCCCGCGGGGGCCCGTCCCTCTTGCGGCCTCGACCTACGCATTACGCTCGCTATTTCGGTCAGGTCCGCCAGCGGGACTGGGAGATGTCTTCTCTTTTCCGAGCGCCGAAGGTGCGTCCAATACCAGCCTATGGCAACGCCATAGGAACGCTCAGCGTAACGTCCCCGACCTCGGAGAGGTCGTAGAACCCAACTCTCGTTGGATTGTTTCGTTTGGTTCGCCTCCTTTGTTGGTTGGGTTTTCGTCTCCGCTATGCTCTGGCCTGGCTCGCTCGTTTGGTGCCCCTTCCATCGCGATGATGCCGCTTCCCGCGGGGGCCCGTCCCCCTTGCGGCCTCGACCTACGCTTAACGCTCGCGACCCGTGCGGCGCGACAAAACTCGCTCGTACAATCACCGAGCTCAAACAATGTCGCGCCATTAGCACGGGTCAGGCTCGCTACTTCGGTCAGGTCCGCCAGCGGGACTGGGAGATTTCCTTTCTCCCGACCGGAATGATTCGTTCCGAGCGCCGAAGGTGCGTCCAATACCAGCCTATGGCAACGCCATAGGAACGCTCAGCGTAACGTCCCCCGACCTCGGAGATGTCGCAGATCCTACTCTCAATTGCTTGCGCTCTTTGGATTGCCTCCTACGTGCGTCTCCGTTTTGCTCTGACCTGGTTCGATTGTTTGGTGTCCTTTCGATCGCGATGATGCCGCTCCCCGCGGGGGGGCGTCCCCCTTGCGGCCTCGACCTACGCTTTACGCTCGCGACCCGTGCGGCGCGACAAAACTCGCTCGTACAATCACCGAGCTAAAACAATGTCGCGCCATGAGAACGGGTCAGGCTCGCTACTTCGGTCAGGTCCGCAAGAGGGACTGGGAGATTTCCTTTCTCCCGACCGGAATAATTCGTTCCGAGCGCCGAAGGTGCGTCCAATACCAGCCTATGGCAACGCCATAGGACGGATCGGTGCCATGTCCCCGACCTCGGAGAGGTCGCATATCCCAACTCTCGGTGGCTTGGCTTGTTTGGTTCGCCTCCTTTGTTGGTTGGGTTTTCGTCTCCGTCTTGCTCTGGCCTGGTTCGCTCGTTTGGTGCCTTTTGAATCGCGATGATGCCGCTTCCCGCGGGGCCCGTCCCCCTTGCGGCCTCGACCTACGCTTACGCTCGCGACCCGTGCGGCGCGACAAAACTCGCTCGTACAATCACCGAGCTCAAACAATGTCGCGCCCTGAGCACGGGTCAGGCTCGCCACTTCGGTCAGGTCCGCAAGAGGGACTGGGAGATGTCCCTTTTCCGGACCGGAACGGTTCACTCCAAGCGCCGAAGGTGCGCTCCATTCCAGCCTAGGGCATCGCCATGGGACTGAGACGCGGGAAAGGCGACTATTCGCGCCCCTTCATAAACTGGTTGGTCCGCGGACCCGGAGGTCATTCCTCAAGTAACCGATGTCGTAAGCGGCGGGGGATGGTGAGGTAGCCGCTTTCGTACAGGTGCATCGCGATCAGGAACGAACCGGTGATCACTAGGCTTCCGACGACAAGGTTCATAAGGAACATCAGCATCGGCAGACCGATTCGGCGGGCGAACCTGTTTTGGCGAACCATGCCGATTCGTGCCTTTTCCCGGCTTCTTTCTGGGAAGATTTCAATGGATTTACGCTGAAACGTCTTCATCCAGGGACGGCGCATGAGCCAAAGCATGGCGCGCCAGATTGTCCTTGCCATAAACCTCGCCATCGCCGTCATCTCTCTCTTTTTACTCGCTCCAAGTAAACTCCGTTCGTGGGCCCTCCAGACACCGGACTCTTTCGCACGATTAATCAGTGGCCTCAGTCGCTTGGCCCGACGATGAGGTTCTTCAGCGAGGCCACGAATTACTGGCAGGTCAAGGTCTTGCTGGGGATCATGGTCATCGGCATGATCGCAGCGAACCCGAAGACTCGGAAGACGGTGATCCAAGCGCTGCTCGCTTTTGTGATTGCTAACGAATTTACGAACTTGTTCAAAGACTTCCTACCTCAGCATCGTCCGTTTCAGGAATTGAACAACGTGACGATGTGGGTTGGCACCACTACACATCTGGGGACGGCTTCCGCCCACAGCGCGAATATGGCGGCGATCGCCTTCGTATTCGTCTACTACCTTCGCTGGTGGGGCGCGCCGTGGATCGCGATTGCGATCGTCACCGGGATTTCAAGGGTGTTCTGCGGAGCGCACTATCCGCACCAGGTTTTGCTTGGCTGGATATGCGGCGTCGTTGCGGGAGTGCTGGTGACCAAGGGCTGGGAGTTGATTCAGGCGAGGCGGACGCCGAAAGAAGAAGCGATCACGTGAAATGTCATTCAACGATGACTTTGGCGGAACGCTTCTCCCACGGTGTGGCGCCCTTTTTGAGCTCCCAAGATCGACCGTAAACCAACGTCAGGCTATAGTTGCCCTTCTTAACGGCAACGAAGCCGATGTTGATGTTGGAGCCACTTCCGGTCGGAGGATGGGGGCCGCGCCGATCAGGAGGTTGGGGAACGTCCGTTTGAACTAGGCCAGGCTTTCCAGAATCTTTGACGGTCCAATTTGCGCCAGTACTCGGGTTCGAATAGACCGAGAAAATGAGCCGCTGGCCAACTTTTACGTGAACGGGTTTCGATGGCTGATCGGAAACCACAATGTCACGCGGCGCCTGACCAGCAAACACGACCGGCAGCAGAAGAAAGGCAACCATGGCCTAACCGGGATCGATCGACTTCGAGTCTTTGTGGACGGCCGTCTCCGGTGTGATGTTCGGACGAATCACGTCGACCGGCGTCGTCAAATCGATGTTGCCGAGCGAGTCGACGGTTCTACCTTCCACGACGACCTGATACTTGTCGATGTTAGGGAACTGCCCGAGCGCCATTGAGAGCGCCTTGATGAGATACCCCTCTTCGATGCTGCCGTACCCTTTTTCGATTCCTGGGTTGAAGCTGACCATCGCGGTTCCGTTCTTCACTTCGACACCCAAAGCGCGCGCGCCTTCGATCTGAAGGGAAGTTAAGGTCTCGTTCACGAGGAACACTTCCGGTTGGACTCCAGGGGGCGGATCGCCCGACGGCTTATCGAGCTTGATATCGTTCTGGGCAACAACGGGAACAAGAAATCCAGAACTCTTTGAAGTCGCAGGGTTCTCAGTGATCCCATTCTGCTGCGAATGGACGGAGACGTCGGGCCCGTCCTGCCGCAGATCGTTGACGACATGAGATGCTTGCGGGGTGAGTTTGACGTAGGCCGCCAGAACTCCCGCGCCCAAGCATGTGAGAAGCAAGAGTGCGGAGACGCTCTTGCCGGCCGGAGATTTGTTACTTCGCTTTGGCATCGCCTAAATACACCTTGATTCCTTGAACGACAGCCTTTGCAACGGCTTCTTGGAACTGATCCGTAACCATTCGTTTTCGATCTTGTGCGTTGTCGATGAATCCAAATTCAACGAGAACGGAGGGCATTCGCGTGTTCCGAAGAACCGAGAATCCGCTTTGAGGATAAATCTTTCCGTCACTCCATACCCCTGTGTTGGGAATTCCACTGACCTTGGCGATTTCGTGCTGGATGCACTCGGCAAGAATCTTCGAAATGGCATTCCCTTTATGATGGAAGGTAATTGTGCCAGCCATGTTCCGGGGTCCGCCCGAATCGTTGATATGGCACGACACGAAGAAATCGGCATGACTCTTGTTTGCGATGTCGGATCGAGTCGTGAGAGGGATAAAGACGTCTGTCTTACGCGTCATGATGACGGTCGCGCCCGCTTCGGCGAGTCTGGCCGAGACCAGTTTGCCGATCGGTAGAGTGATGTCTTTCTCGTGGAACCCGCCGTCCTTCGCACCGCCGTCGACGCCGCCGTGACCGGGGTCGACCACGATCACTTTGCCGAGCAGTCGCCCGTCGCCAACGTTCGGTTTCAAAAGTTGAATGGCCACACCTTGCGATTCCGTCGAGACTTCTGCGCCCAACGGTCGAGCAAAATACATCGAAACCAAGGTGCCGGTTGCAGTCTTTTGGGAGCGAACGGTCGTGATCGTATCGGTCGCGAGTTTGAAATCCGGCTCCATCTCGAGGAAGACGCCGGGCAAGAGGATTTCAAGGGTATCCGGTTCCGGCTTGCGGAACTGGGCTTGCCCCTTAAGCCCTGCGATCTTGATCGAAAGGGATGCGCCGCGATCGTCTTCGCGGTCGAGCTTCAAGGGAACAAAGGTGGGCGCGGCTTGCATCACGGGACCGCCGATCGGCTCCGGTTTGGTCTGAAACGTTTCCGGTGGCCCTGTCTTGGCTGTCGTGTCGTCGGTATTGGCTTCGGCGAGCTCTAATTCGGACGTCTTGCTAGGATCGGTTGGAACCTTGGAGATATCCGGCACCGATGGCGTCTGGATCACGAGGCGAACGACGTTCGGTTTGTACTGGGTCAGCCTGACGCCGCCTTCGATCACTTGAACCGTCTTCGATCCGAGTTTCGCGCCGATGTAGTCGATGACAACCCGATCGGGGCCGGTCAGAACGAATGGGCGGGGTTTGATCAGGAGTGGGGAGTTGACTCTGATCTTTCCCGATTCGTATCGGACCGAATTGAGCACGGAGACGACCTGGAGAGTATCCGTGTTGACAATCCATTCGGTGTTGCCGCCGAGTTTTACCATAGCGACGCGAAGGGGGAGGGAAGGATGCCCGCCGATCGACTTGACCGGCAGGGTGAAATCGGTCCCTTCCGCTCGGACTTGGGCGAGTTCGCCACGCACGTCGACTTGCCAGCCAAAGTGCGCAAGTTGGTCTGGCGGTACGAAACATTCGTCGCCAATACGCAGCCCATGTACGGGAGCGTCATCAAAGTAGGTGTAGAGCACGTCGGCGGTACGAGAAGATTGCCCGTACGCCACCGCAGTCATCGCCATCCATGGACCCAGACATATCAGTGTTCGCTTCATTCCTTTGAAACTTGCGTAGAGTGTAACACCAAAACTTCCGAGTGTGGAAAACTTTTTGAGCCTTGGCTCAATGGCTGGAATCGACCTTTGTCCGCGGCTGTTGAACTCCATGGGAATGAGTTAAGTTACGCCGGTTCGCTGAAGCGAGCCTGAAATGAGCGGAAACTGACATCCAAAGCGCAACAGCGTCTAACCGCCGGTCCCATCACGCTGTTTGGTGTGGGTGCCTGTACGGCCGCAGATAGGGCAGCTTCGAGACGATTCCCGAACCCATTCGTACTGTTCTGCCGCGATTTTGGGTAAAGTTAGCCCCGATCATCTTCTGATCCTTCGGGCGGTTAGCTCAGTTGGTAGAGCACCTCGTTTACACCGAGGCTGTCGCGAGTTCGAGTCTTGCACCGCCCACCACCTTCAACGGAATAGTAGTTTCACACCGATGCAAGTAAATCTTGCTTGGCCGAGTCGACCACCGGCGATCCGCCATCCATGGTTAAAACCCCTTCCTCATGCACGACCATCCATGGGGATTGCCCTGGACGATGTGAAATCATATGCGTATCAGGACGTTCCCGAGTCGGTGTACCAGGAATTGACTGTGGCATCGAGGCCAGGGAACTTCTTTCGCCTCCAGATTCGTGACCGGTATTCCGAGACGTAACGTCAGCTTCCCTCAATTAGCTCTTATAATGGAGGCAATGAGGACATTCGAACAACGCCAAGAGGACGTTCGCGTCGGGGTGCTCAAAGCCCGAAATCAGTTCATTGCTACCTTGACCGTTTGGAGCCTCCTCACCCTTCCGACAATTTTGATCTGGGGAGTGTGGGCGCCCTTTGTTTCCGCTGTGGGAATGCTTGCCCTCTTTGGGATGCACATCAATCGCACAACCCGCATTGCCTTGAAACTCGGATTGCCGGCTAACTACCGCCAGGCGTGATGCCCGTCGAAGGGGCGAATTCACCCGACGTTCGGCGCTACAACTTGACAGGATGTGAGGTGTCGAATCTAAACTTGACGCGAGGCATCGATCCTCCTGGACGCCCAACCTGGGCCTTATATGATCTTAGTCGAACTGGGGTTCATGCGGGTCCTGGACGCCGGTCTAAACGTGCAGTCTGATCTCAGTTTCTTCCTCTTGGCTACGTGACTTTAGAGCGCTGGAATTGGACTGTACCGCCGTTGCGCGAATCGGCTTGTGGACTTGTAGTCCTCCAAGCCCATGAGCCCAAGTCCATAATTCGAACAAGCCTCTTCCTAATATGAACAGTACAAACTGAGCTAAAAGTGTGTTGCGAAATTCGTAAGCAAATTCATCCGAGGTAACGACTCCGCCGAGCTTGAAGAAGCTAAACGTAATTGCTGTCGTAATGCCTACCACGGCAGCGAGCGCGATGTAACCCTTTAGTCTTTGCTTCCCCGAAGATAACGCGCCAAGTATGAGTGCCATTGTCAGCGGAAAGTAAAAATCTCGTTGGGTTCCAAGTATTTGACCGCTTGATGTATATACTTGAGCTAAGACCAAAGCGCATATTGCCACCAATTGTAAGTTAGAAGTCAGTGATTCTGTCACCTGTGGAAGGCGTTCTGACTCCTCAATCGCCGCTGCCAGGTAGCGCGGATCGATACCAGCCTCTAGCGCCGTTTCCTGCATTTGACTCAAGGTTTGCGATCCACCAGCTTCGCGTTGAAGTTCCAGGGCGCGGCTGAATATTTTGCCTTGTTGCTTTTCTGTGTAGAGCTTCTCCATCAGATTCTCTGTCGGGCCACGGTTATAAGACGCATTTCAACGCCGCCTTTGTTCTTCGGCAAAGATACGACTAACTTGACAAAGACGCGGTGATCCAACCGAATTCGGCCACCGATTCTACGGAAATTCGGTCCTGTGGCCTTCAGCGATATCGCATCCAAGGCTTCGCGAATTGCATGAATATGGCGCAATTTGGGCCAACAGAACCCAGGTGCTGCTTCCAGCAAAGTTGGGAGTATTCAGTCGGTAATTTGTAGTGTGGTTCCCACAGCAGTATCAACAGAGTCGCCGAATAAAAACTCGTTTTCGGTGACAATGCGCTCTCTTGCGAATTTCAAACCTGGTACAGGAATGTGTTCACTTCTCACAGTCTCTCCTTCTTTTCCGGGCCGCCGACGTACGAAGAAGCGCATATTCGCTGTTTCGCCTGCCACCCCTCCAAGCAGAGACGCAATTACTCGGTCAGGCATCGGCCTTGCCCACGCCAAAGCCAAAAACGCTCGAAAGTACTGTTGCCTTTCCGAACTACTCATCTCTGAAACAGGGAGACCATCTTTACTCATGGCCTCGTCTCGCTGATCCGCAGTCAAATCATGCCAGAGTTGGAGGGGCCGGATTGAATAAGCTAATGATCGATTGGGGAACCGAGTTAGCACCAAATCTTCCGCAAAGGAATTCGCTTCCTCTACTGTCAAAGCGGCTGCAAAGTCTGAGCACCGATCAATTGTTAGTGGCTTACTCTTTGGTCTCTTAACTTCCAGCATCTCTAAGAGATTTTCAGGTATTTCCGAATTCAGCCGTCGCCAATAAAAAGGGTGTCTATACATAATCCAACCGCTCTCTGAACGAACGTAGCCTGGATCTGGCGTTATTAGCCCGACTGATCGTGGTGCGACGAATGCTTTCAGCCAGTCCGCTACCGAACCAGCTGTGCCAGGAAGAGTCATGCCCCACGGCGTACGAAAGGCATCGGCAATGATCGGAAGTCCAGAACGGTCGGCCAACTGCTCGAGCGCATCTGCAGCCGAATACGCCCCGACGCTGTACTCAGACAAATTCGGTTTTCTTTCTAGTGGATTCACAAGCGTGGCAAGAACCCCGGTGTCTGTGCCTTTTCCCCACAGATCTAGACGCTTGGCAAGGGGATTCTCTGTCAAGCCCTGACGAGGCGTCAACTCTATATCGATCGCAGCATTTGTAACTGATGCTTCGCCAAAACCAGTTACGCGGTTCCTACCAGATAGGCGTCCGGTTGGTCTGAGCCAAAGCAAGTCCAGGAGACCGTTCGCCGTGCACTCTACGACCACACTGGGATCCTTCGTCGCTGCAACGTTAAGAGTTAGTTTAGGCACAGCACTTAGCGGCATCTTAAATGCCAAATCGCTCGGCCATGTTGAGGCCATCAGGACGTCGCCTGAGAGCAATTGCTCCACTGCTTCATCTGCTCGGTCACTGACAGCTGCACCTACTGGAAAAAACTGATTTTCACTGAGTAGTTGGCTTTGATCTTCTAACCTTTGTCTGTCGGAAATACTTATCACCTTCGAGGCGTCACTCAGCTGGGCAAGGATCGCTCGCTTCCGCTGTTCAATCTCGCCCTGTTGTAGACCCGACAGACTCCCCCACGAACGCAGCAGGTTTCGTAGCGCGTCTCCGGCTTCCTTGGCGTCGAATTGAGCTGCCCTAGATTCTTGGACCCTGGTCTCGTTAGGCAGGTACAACACCAGTTCCGAATTCTTCCAGCGCCAATTAAGAGAAAGACCGGCTCGAATGGCAAATACGATTTCGGAACCCGCCCGATCCTTACAGAAAACCGTGATCTTCCTGGCTGCAATGCCTTGCTCAACACTGCACCTTATATGTAAAGACCTTCCGAGTTCCGCGGTAAATACACTAAGCGGCGCCATCTTTAGATGGAGGGAGACTTTGCCGGCAATTCTTGGGTCATCGGAATCAACAGCAATTTCCTGGGATGCCTGAATTGCAAGAGCAAAGAATATTCCTAACATAAAGTCAAATCCAAATCTACCTAGCTATACCATCCGGGCGCTAATCACGAGATTCCCAACTCCCGCAGCATAATGGACATTCACTCCATCAGCATATCGGCGGATTGAAGAAAGAAGCGAGATTCCGGTATCGCACTAAAAAGGTAAACCGCGCCATAGCTGGAGGGATCATGACAAGATTCTCTGACTGCTCGGTCGGAGGACTGTTAGCAGCCATTATCGCAGTTGCTAATGGAATGTTCGAACGGAGAGTCAAGCCCTGTTGGCCGCTGGAGAGGAGAAGTGCTGGGCTATCCGGTGGGCGCCGAAAAGCCCAAGAGCACTCTTCACGTCTATCGGAATGGCACATTCAAAATCGATCTACCCTATGGCGAGATGACCGGTGAATGGAGGATGACCAAATGGGAAGTTCGCATGACAGCAAGGACGTCGGGCGAAAAGCCGCCTCAAGGTTCCGAACAGGTGGGTGACCTGCCGTTTTCATCGGACCAGAAGACCTTGACATCGCTCAAAACGCATCACAAGTGGACTCGGATCTCCGATTCGCCCTACTGTCGATCAGGCCAAGTCGTGCGCTCAGCCGCATAGGCCGATCAATTGGGATATTTCAGCCGTCAGTGCATGAGCCCATATACTGAAGAGGTGAAGTTGAAAACAGATCTAGAGCGTCTGTTGCCCTGTGACGCTTTACGCTTGAATTGCTTGCCTCACAATTCTGGATTCTCTGTCCAAGACATCCCGCAATGTTGCGCTATCGATGATCCTTGTTGGAGGAAGCATCAGCGTAGTCGTTGGACGACGCAAATGGATCAAGCGCAGTTCTAATCATCAGCCCACCGATGGGGTTCGGTCAGTTGTCTTCATGTTCTGCGGCTCGATAACGGTACAAGCCCTGGATAGGTGGTTTCATATTCCGTCATACGTGGACCTTATGATCGTTGGAGTTCTTCTGGTCGCGCTTCTATTCGTTCTCATTCTTCACAAGCGAAGAGAACGAATATCCCACACGCAGTAACGCGAACGTTTTTCGTCCATATTCAAGACGATAAACTATTGCAAAACACGTGGCGCTTTAGTGATCGGCAAAAGTGCCCCGGGTTTCGACGGCATCAGGAAGGAATTGCAAGCGGACCAATTTTCAAATCAAGATGTGACTATACTGGCCTTGGGCCGACGTTTCCCCAGAGGCGTAAGCCAGCATAGAAGCTCATCGCCACTCCAACCAAGGCGATGTAAAGGACTCCCGTCATGCTCAACGCGGCGATTCCCAACGCAAAAGTGATAGCCCTTCGCTTGCTTTGGAACACTCCGTTTCCGATGGCGATCAGGAGTATGCCGAATACAACTTCCAACCAAAGGGCGATGTAAGCCTGGGTTTCGGCGGGGATGAAAGGCGCTCCTACCGCACGGTGATGCACTGAATCCTTCGCGATCTGATGAGCTATCTCGGAGAAGATAGCCACATTGAAAAGTCCCGAAAACAGCAAAAGCGTACCGAGGACAATGATGATCAATCCGAAGATCTTGTCAAACTTGAAACCCGGTGCCGGCTGGATCATCCCTGGCGGTGGGGCTGGCGGAGCATCCACAGCATCAATTATAGGACCGCGTCGCTCATACGACGTGAGTGTCGATCAAAGCAACATGAACTGGCTTGGGATGTGTGCGAATGTCGTTTCAGCACCAAGCTGTGCGCATGTTAGTGTTGCGAAGGAAGGTGGATTCGGTCTGCGTATCGAGTCCCGATCACGAGCGGTATACGAATGTTTGGAAGAATTCGGCGCTCCGGTGAGCATCTTAACTCCCGAGGAGTTTCTTCAAGATGATTTCATCTTTCACTTCGGTGCTCCTCCTTGGAGAGTTGACTTAATGACGTCAATACCCGGTGTCGACTTTGAGCAGGCGTATTCGGAGAGGGGCGAAATACCGCTTGGTGAATACCACGCATCCTGCATTTCCAGAGAATGGTTAATCAAGGCCAAACTCGCCAGCTCTAGGCCGCAGGACCTCATTGATGCAGGAAAATTGGCGCAAAGCTGATCGATTTGTGGCTCGGAAACGTTGGGATCGAGTTACTTCAGAAATCGTCCAAAGTTGTATCGGTTAACCCGAGACTGCTTTGGTTCTTCGCTCGACCGCAGGCGGCCTTCCGTCGCGAACCGGTGAATCGAAAGCTGGGCGATGCTACGAAGGTTCTTTCGAGAGTCGCGACAACGCCTTCTCGGCGCCGGAGAAATCGACGGTCGAGACTGTTCCTTCGTCGTTGTCGATCACTAGTCCTTTGTCCTTGACGGAGACATGGAATCCCTTGGCGAACGGTCCCGTTTCCTCGATTCCATTCTTGTCTAAGGCGGCCAAACGCCACTTGTCTTTGCACTTGGCATAGATCAATAGCTTGAACGCCCTCCTCCCGCTGAAGCTGTCCACCTTGATCAGAAAAATGTCTGAGTCCTTGAACCTTGCTAGAGCAAATTCAACCGGATATCGCAAATTCATGAACCGATTGCGAAGACTCGCTTCCGATTCAAATTCCCAAGGAATAGCAGTGCGAAACAGAAAGTCCTTGGCTAACTTGGCAGTCTCTGGGTAGTAGCGGAGGGAGTTGGAGAACTCCCGACGAGGGCTAGGTGTGTAGGCCTGGTAGCGATAGTCTGCACGCGCTGCCGCCGCTTGACCTATTAACGCCATGAGCATCAATAGGGCTGTGGCGGCTGCTTTGGCTTTACCAACAAAACGACTGGTGAACAAAGGCAACCCCATTCTTTTATGTACTCCGAATTATCCTGACTGATTCTGCTGGAGCAGTTCATTCGACTCTGCCCCTCAAAGCTAAAAAGAGCTAAGGGCAAGGCGCTGGCCGCGAACCCGTCGGTGGGCGGCGCACATCGGATAGGATTGGCAAGGGTGTAAAAATGGGCAATCAAATGGAATCATCAGGATCGTCGGTCGGCACTATTGTCGGCGTCATGTTTTTTCTCATGATTGTCGCCGTGGTCATCCAGGTCATTCGAAAAAGCCAAGCGAAGAACGACTACGACTATGCGCTCCAACAGTTTCGAAGCTCACCAACCGATCCCAAGCTTCGACAAGGAGCCCTCCAGGCAGGGCGGTCGTATTCCCGAATGACGAGGAATGCCTACGGCGTAACCTATTTCGACGAAGTGGCCATTAAGAACGATATCGATGCCATCGAAGCGGCAGCCGTTAAGCAGGCGCCGACACCTGTAGTCGATCAGTTGGGACAGTCGACGATTGCAGAGCGGTTAAAGACCTTGGATGAATTGCATGGGCAGGGACTCATCACCGAAGATGAGTACGCGGATCGCCGGAGGGCGATTCTCGAGGAGATCTAGGGGCTCGGAGGCCTGTGCAACAGGCATGAAAGAACCGGTATCTCGGTTTTCGGGAGCCTCCGAAGTCCCGGAAAATCGAGGGTTGGTATGCTCGTTCATGATGCGGCAGCACCGCACATTACATTGCCGCTCAAATGGCATTAGTTTGCTCTCCCGTGCCATCCTCACCGCAGTCGCCTAGAGGTCGGTCCCCGCGGGGGCTCTTCTTCTTTTCCGGAACGGAACACTCCTAGCGCCGAAGGTGCGTCCTATACCAGCCTATGGCAACGCCATAGGAACGGTCCCGCCAACGGCCCCGACCCCGAAGGTGATCGCATAGCCGGACCTTCGATGGCATGCTTTGTCTGGTTTGCCGCCTTCGTTGGTTGGCTTTGCGTCTCCGCTTTACTCTGGCCTGGTTCGGTTGTTTGGTTGCCTTTGCCATCGGGATGGGGCCGCTTCCCGCGGGGGCTCTTTCCTCCCTGGGTCCTAGAGGTTTCTTTAACGCTCGCACGCCCGGGCGTCGCGGTATAACTCGCCCGCACGAACCATCGAGCTCAAACAATACCGCTCCACCTAGCCCGGGCTGGCTTGCTAGAAACCTCAGGGACCCTGGAAGGAAAGGAGATGATCTTCTTCGTTTCCGGAACGGAATGTCCGGAGCGCCGAAGGTGCGCTCCATACCAGCCTATGGCAACGCCATAGGACCGGTCAGCGTCACATTTCCGACCCCGGAGGCGGTCGCATAGCCTGACCTTCGATGGCTTGCTTTGTCGGGTTCGCTTAATTTGCCGGTTGGCTTTGCGTCCCCGATTTGCTCTGGCCTGGTTCGATTGTTTGCTGCCTTTGCTATCTGGATGATGCCGCTCCCCGCGGGGCTCTTTCCTCCCTGGGTCCTCGACGTTTCATTAACGCTCGCACGCCCGGGCGTCGGGGTATAACTCGCCCGCACGAACCATCGAGCTCAAACAACACCGCTCCACAGAGTCCGGGCTGGCTTGCTAGAAACCTCAGGGACCCCGGAAGGAAAGGAGATGACCTTCTTCTCTTCCGGAATGGAAACGTGATCGGAAGCGGCTGTTCAGTTGCTGTGGCCTTATATGCGTTCCTATTTTTGACATGGAGTTTCGGGCCGTGGTCCAAACGGGTCGACGGGCACAAGGGCTAGATCTCACCGCTTGGATCGTTACCACGTTCGAAAAGTGGCTGTTGCCCGAAAGACCCATTGTTTATCGCCTAAAGTACATCGGACTTATACTTCGGCTAAGGAGTGGATTTTTATGTTAAGCATGAAAGCCGCCAGCGCCGGGGTGGGGCTGTGCGTTCTCGTCATTGGGCTGTTCGGATGTAGCCATACGGTTACCGGCGAAGACGGTAGCAAAGCTACTATCGAGCCGAACGGGAAGATCGTCGCGAGCGACAACAAGGGGAACACTGCGACGATAACGGACAACGGTTCAAAAATCGATGTTCAGTCAAAGGATGGCGCCTCCCATTACGAGGCGAACAATGGGACGGTCAAGGCACACGACTCGAAAGGGAATTCGATGGAGATGGGTACCGGGGTCTCCGAAGCCGAACTGGGTGTACCGTTCTATCCGGGCAGCGCCGAAACTAAAGACAGCATCAAGTCGGTGACCGACAAAGGATCCAGCTACATGTCGATCCGGACGACATCCGACGAAGCCGCGAAAGTGATCGCGTTCTACACCGGCAAAATCGGCAAACCGACGAATTCGTTGGTAAGCGATTCGATGTCGATGGCGAATTGGAAGGTAGGGAAGAAGTCGACGGTCCTCATCGTTAGTAAAGAGGGCGGGGTATCGAAGATCTCCATCACGGTTGGTACGGACAAGTAGGAATTGAGTATTGGGTATTGGGTATTGGGTTGGGTATTGGGTATTGGGATTGGGGATTAAGCGTTTGAGCGTTTGAGCGTTTGAGCGTTTGAAGCGTTCGAGGGAGGTTTGGAGGAGTTGGGGGTCCGCAGTCCCTTACCACGGAGTTGTTAAGCCTGTTCGCCCACTTTGCGCTGCTCCGTTGGCGCTTTGTGGGTGAGGCGCGTCTGTTATTCGGTGGTTACGACGACCGGAGCCTGCGAACGTTGATCGGTGTCTTAGCCTCCACAGTTCGCCTGAGGCTCACGGATGGAGGCATCGGGCGTTGGTTTGACCGCATTGTCCTTTGATCCCTAGATCCGTGGTTCCCAACACCCAACACCCAACACCCAACACCGAACACCGAACACCGAACACCGAACACCTAATTCCTAACGGGGAACAGCCCGCTATTTCCGTTGCAGCAACTCGTCGACGACGGCGCGGACGCCGATGAGCGTTGAAGCGTTCGAGGGAGGTTGGGGGTCCGCAGTCCCTTACCACCGAGTTGTTAAGTCTGTTCGCCCACTTTGCGCTGCTTCGTTGGCGCTTTGTGGGTGTGGTGCGTGTGTTATTCGGTGGTTACGACGATCGGAACCTACGAACGTTGATCGGTGTCTTAGCCTCCACAGTTCTCCTGAGGCTCACGGATGGAGGCATCGGGCGTTGGTTTGACCGCATTGTCCTTTGATCCCTAGATCCGTGGTTCCCAACACCCAACCTAACACCCAACACCCAATCTCCGCTATTTGCGTTGCAGCAACTCGTCGACGACGGCGCGGACGCCGATTACGGCGGTGGTGGCCAGGACGGTGCAATTGGGGTGGGGAGTGTGACCGCCGAAGTACGAGGTTGAGACGCCGAATGCGGGCGGGTCGGGGTCGATGACGTACACCTTTTTTGCCTTGGTGTGGAAGGCGCATAGGTTGGCGGGGCTGACTTCGAGTGTTGTTCCGACGATGATCAAGACGTCGACGTTGTCGGCGGTTGCTGCGTCGTAAGCGGGGTCGAAGTCGGGGAGGCCTTCGCCGAACCAGACGATGTGAGGTCGGACCTGGCTCCCGTTATGGAGGTCGCCGAGGTTCATGTCGCCTTTCCAGTCCAGAATCGTCTCCTCGTCGTGGTCGGGGCGCGCTTTCATTAGTTCGCCATGAAGGTGAAGGACTCGGTAGGAGCCGGCACGCTCGTGAAGGTTGTCCACGTTCTGAGTGATGACGGTCACGCAATGTCCAGCACGCTCCAACTCCGCTATCGCCAAGTGCGCCCCGTTTGGCTGAGCCTCGTGGCATTGCCGACGCCGGCTGTTGTAGAAGTCGAGCATCCGCTGTTTGCTTTCCGGTCCAGCCCACCAACTCCGGATGTCGGCGACATCCGCAACGCTCATGCCGTCCCAAAGGCCCCCTTTGCGGAACGTTTCGAGCCCGCTCTCTTTTGAGATTCCAGCGCCGGAGAAGACAACAACTATCATCGTTGTTGTTTTGGCACGTCTGAGCGCAAAGACGCAAAGCATTTACCGTGGTAATGTCAAGACTCCCACCCAGGGAAAAGAAATGACAGCTAAAGAGCGGATGCTGCGTGCAGTCCATCGCGAGAAGCCGGATCGAATGCCGGTCACGATCCACCAGTGGCAGGACTACCACCTTCGCAAGTACATGGGCAGTTGCGACCAACTTGAGGCGTATCGCCAGGTCGGACTGGATGCCTCCGTGACCGTATCCGGAATGCGTACCGAGCCATCGGCCGATTGGGTTGTGGAGGCCCAGACATTTCCACCCGACGAACGAGGGGCGGTTGAAACGCTCTATCGGATTCACACGCCGAAGGGCGAGTTGACGTTTCGGCGTTGTCAGGACACGACGACGACTTTCTTTACCGAGTACATCGCAAAGACCCTCGACGATGCCGAAGTCGTCTTAAAGTATTGGCCCCGTCCGCGACTATGCCAAGGCGAGATCCAAAGTTGGTACGACCGAACGGGGGACGACGGGATCATCCGAGGCTTTGTCGCCCATTTCGGCCAGCCGGGAGTTTGGCAGGACTTCGTCGAGCTATTCGGCACCCAGACGGCGATCCTCCTCGCCCTCGATGAGCCGGAGAGAGTTCACTCAATCCTGAAGGGTCTCACGGAAATTAAGGTCGCGTACGTCCATGAGCAGATGCCGGGCGCCAAGTTCGACTTGATCGAGCACGGGGGAGGAGCGGCTAGCAGCACGGTAATCAGCCCCGCCATGTTCCGCGAGTTCTGCATTCCGTACGACAGGCAGATCATCGATGCCCTCCATCAAGAGGGGTTCCCGGTCGTGTATCACACCTGCGGGGGGATGATGGCGATACTGGAAGACATCCCCAATAATGGGTGCGATGCGAGCGAAACGCTCAGTCCGCGAGGCATGGGTGGCGATATCGACGACGACGACCAATGCGAGGTGAAACGGGTGCTTGGAGGAAAGGTCGGCCTCATCGGCGGGCTCGATCAGTTCAACGTCCTTACCGAAAAGACACCGCCCCAGGTTAGGGAAGAGACGCTCCGGCTGTTTGCTACCTTCGGCGAAGGTGGCGGATACATCTGTTCGGCGAGCGATCACTTCTTCGAGACGCCGGTCGAGAACCTCGTCGCATTCGCCAAAGCAGGGTTGGAGTGCACCTATTGATGGCCGAGAAGCTTTAAGGTCAGCGGATCGGGCTGCCCGCCGAAATACTTGACGAGCGCCTTCTGAAAGGCGGGATCGGCGCTCGGCATCTGTCCAAACAGGGTCATCGAGGAGCGGAATTTCAGGTTGTCGGGGAATCCGAAGATCTGGTCGGCGGTAATGCCTTCGAGGTGGTTGACGATCTGCGTGCAGGTCACCAGTCTCGGGCCAAGGATCGGGTGGCGTAGGTACGCTTCGGCTTCGGCAAGTGAACCGATCCCGTAGTACTTTGCAGTCTGGCTATGGCCCAGGTCGCGGTGCTGGGGGAAGATGAACCACATCCAGTGGCTCCGCTTTCGACCTTCGCGTAGCTCTTGGCAAGCCCGATCTAAGACATTGGTTTGCGCCACCAAGAATCGATTGAAGTCAAAACAGTCGGTCAATTCGGCCACCTATAAGATAGTATCTGGCGTCTGTCATCCATTTTGCCAAGGAGAACAAGATGAAAGGAGTCGATACGCCGTATTCGATCGTTAACCATGCTCATGAGTTAGTCAGTGCCGGGTGCGGCTTCGTGATTCGGTATATTTCGCCCGACACGGAGACGTTTCCAAACAAGAGGCTATCGGAGGCAGAAGTTAACGCCCTCCATTCCGTCGCTCTCAAAATCGGGTGCGTTTGGGAGACTGGAAACGGCGCGGACCTTTTTACGGCTGCCAACGGCCAAGCGCATGCAAAAGCCGCGACTTCGGTCTCGAGGAATCTTGGCCAGCCGACAGGAAGCGCGATTTACTTTGCGGTGGATCTGGACGTCGAGGAATCGGTGCTTCACGCAGGGGTGACCGACTACTTTCGAGCAGTCAAGCCTGCAATGGCAACGGGTGGCTTTAAGATCGGAGTCTACGGTTCGGGGCGTGTCTGCGGCTACTTGAAGCACTTAGGCCTCGTTGAATTCACCTGGCTGTCGCAATCCACCGGTTGGAGCGGTTCTTCCACCTATACCGACTGGAACATCAAGCAAGGCAAGAGCTCGACGGTTGCCGGTTTGGATTGCGACCTTGATGAATCCATCGAAGACGCGGGACTCTGGTAGCAGGTCAGTTTGCCGCCGGCCACCTGACTTCAAACCTGGCGCCTCCCTTTGGACCTTCGGTGACCCGAATCGTTCCCCCGCGGGCTTCAACCAGCCGACGAGACACGGCAAGACCGACGCCGAACCCGCCGAGCGATCGATTTCGGCTCTTTTCAAGCCGGGTGAACCGCTCGAAGATCGCGTCGCGCTTGTCGACAGGAACTCCCGCGCCTTCGTCGGTGACGGAGAGCAACACGTGCCTACCCTCGCGCTCGACGGTGAGGAGACACGTGGAATCCTTAGGGCTTGCGCGAAGTGCGTTTGTGAGGAGGTTGTCGATGACGCAGTCGACCTCTTCCTCCAATGCCAGGATATTTTCGGGCGCAGCCTCCATATCGAGTTGAACGCCGGCTTCGATGTATCGATCCAGCCAACGGGCGTGTGCCCTCTCAAGAACCGTTTCAAGTTCGAGTGAAGTCGTCACATCGAGCACTGGAAGCGCGGACTGAAGCATCGCCTCAACCAGGCGAGACATGCGTTCGGTTTCTCGAAGCACTTGGTGGAGCGCTTCGCGGTACTCGTCGCCTCCGCGTTCCGAAAGGAGAGTGGTCTCGATCCGCCCTCTGAGAATCGTGAGAGGGGTTCGAAGCTCGTGTGCGGCATCTTCGACGAATCGCTTCTGCCTGTCTACGGAGTCCTCCAGCCTTTGCAGGAAGTGATTCAAACGCCCGGCAAAGTGTCCGAATTCGTCCTGTGCTTCAATCGTAAGGCGTTGGGAGAGGTCCGATTCGCTGAATCGTTCGGCTTGGCGGCTAAGCGACTCAAGTTGGCCGAAAGTTCTGGCGGATGCGACCCAAGTGACGGCGCCGACAAGGCCGACAAGCGGTATCCAAAGGATGATCAGGGCGAGTGTCGCCGCGTTCATCGTCTTTTCCCGCTCGTTCCAAGGCAGAACGCCGATCATCAGTCCGCCTTTTGTCGAGATGCTGCCGGCGACGACGCTGTATCGCCCGATATCGATGATGTCCCAGTGAATCTTGCTTTGGTGCGTCGGTTTTCCGATCATCGAAACCGCCCAGGAATATGCCGGTTTGAGCGATAGCGCCCCTTCGCTGGCAATCTCGTGCCCCTTCAAATCGAAGGTTCCGAAGCTCAGCTGAGGGTTCGATTCGACCACCTCGCTAAGGTCGGGCCCGGCGCCGCCCTTATCTGCGGCTGCGCTCGTTTGGAGGATCGCGGGCCTAAGGATATCGTGGGCGCGAGCAAGCTCGTTAAAGCGAAAGATATAGATCGCAAGGCCGAAAAGCAGACCCAGAATGATCCCGCACACGCTTGCGCTGGCGAGCGTCAGTCGAGTCCGATGGCTAATCCTCATCCACGGGCCGCCCGAGCATATAGCCCTGCCCTCGCACGGTATGAATCAGTCGCGTCGTTCCGCTCCGCTCCAACTTGTGTCGAAGGTAACTCACGTAGACTTCGACGACGTTCGGGTCGCGATAGCCGGTGTCGTCCCACACTTTTTCGAGAATCGTCTGCTTCGAAACCGGGGTTTCCGGCGTGCGCAATAACAGTTCCAGAAGCGAGAACTCGGTGACGGAGAGATAGACGGCTCGTCCACCGCGGGTGACCTTACGGGAAGCGGTGTCGACAAGCAGATCGCCGTATTGGAGCCTCGAAGTATCTTTCAGGCTTCGACGAAGCAAGGCGCGAACCCGTGCAAGAAACTCCTCCAGCATAAATGGCTTAGGGAGATAGTCGTCGGCGCCGGCATCGAGGCCAGTGACACGATCGTTAAGGGTGTTTCTTGCGGTGAGCATAAGGACCGGCACTTTCGACTTGGTGCGCAGTCTGCGTAGAACTTCGAAGCCGTCGACATCGGGAAGCATGACATCGAGCACGATAAGGTCCGGCTCGCCCTCTTTGATCGACTCAAGGGCTGCTTCTCCGGTTGAGAATCGCAGGGTGTCGTAACCCGACTGATGGAGGGCCTGGCTTAGAAAATCCAGAACCGCCTGCTCGTCCTCAACTAGCATCACTTCTTGCCTATCTGCTACCACGTTGCCTCCCATTTCTAATTAGTTTAGACGCCTTAAAGGTTATGACTTACTCCCTAGTATCGTATCAGAACAAGTTCAGCTGTGCTTAGGAAGTTCTAAGGAGTTAGGTTCGAAATCGTTCCCTATTCATATCCCTCAACATAGTGTAGGCTTTGGCTTATGTTGATGCTTTCACGTATTCGATCCGCCGTGCGCGTCGTCGCGCCAGTCGTAGCTTTTGCCGTTGTCATGAGCATTGGTTTCGCCCAAGGCAAAACCCATAAGGTCTCGCCCAAGCAGGCGACTGCGATCGCCCTCAAGAAATTCCCAGGCAAAGCCCTCGGCGCCGCCAAGCTCGAGCATGAGGACGGCCACTGGCAATACGAGGTTCTCGTCCAGGTTGGCAAGAAGATGAAAGAAGTCAACGTAGACGCCGACTCCGGCAAGATCACCAGCGTCGAAACCACCAGCGCCAAGGAAGAAGCGAAAGAGAAAGGGAAAGGCAAAGGGAAGGACTAGGGCCGGTTGCAGGGAACCGGGGAACCGGGGAACTAGGGAACTGGGGAGCCAGGGAACTGGGGAACTGGGGAACCGGGGAACCGGGGAACCAGGGAACTGGGGAATCAGGAAAAAAGGGCCAGTCCTGCATTGCCGATGCCTCCACCGTGAGCCTCGGGCGAACCGTGGAGGCTGCTGATTGATCAGTCTCCGAGGGATCCCTGCGTCGAAACCACCTTTCTGCGTATGCGACACGGCCTCTCCGAGGTAGCCGGTGGCGGCGTCGCCCCCACAGTAGCGCTGCCGGAGCGGCGCAACAGTGGGCAAGAGAACTGAGGAACCGGGGCCAGATTTGCTTCAGTCCGATATTTCCTGATCCCCAGATTTCCTAGTTCCTTGGCTCCTTCCCTCGTGCTTCGGACGAAGCGAGGCGGTTGAGGGCTTCGTCGACGGCGGGCGCGAAGACGTCGTAGCCTTTGAGCCAGCGCTGTTTGGCGTCCGGTTCGGTGAGGGCGATGTGGAGAGCGCTAACGAGAGTGACTCCGTCGTCTTTTAGCCGACTTCCTTTAACTGCAGAGTCGATTCCCTCGACGATCGGGGAGATAACGGTCTCGACTTCCAGAAAGTGCGGGATCTGGACCGTCTCGGGATCGACGAGACCGCGTTTACATGCCTCAACGTCGATCGAGTGGTGGCTGCGGCAGGCGATGGGACGGATTGAGTGAATGGAGCAAGTGTGATCGACCAAGAGCGGGCAAGGGAGCATCTTGGCGAGTCGGTCTTTCGCGTTCAGGCCTTCGAAGGCAGAAAGATTGGCCTCAACCCTAGCGAGCAGGTCCGCTTGTTTATCCGGCGACCATGTGCGCTGCACGTGGTCGGCGATGTTGAGAACCTCGGGAATCGAGGCGCGAACGCGTAAGAAGCAGCAGAAGTCGCAGCCCTTTTTACACGCGACTTGAGGCACCGACTGACCTTGGTTCCGTCGCATCTCCGCGTTTCGCTCGATTAGGGCGATGTTTTCCATCGTCATCGAGTGGAGGGCAGATACCGCTTGAGACATCGATCCATCGCCGGCAAGTGGCGTCAGAGCCGTCTTGAGCGTCTGGGCAGCACGTTCTTTGACGTCTCCCAACCACTTTCTGCGACGTGCTTCCATCGCCGCATCGGCGCCCATCGTGTTTTTGTTCATTGGGGTTCCGCAGTCAAGAAACGTACGTTACCGCACAGGCATCACAATGGAACCGATGGTTGCGCTTTCGTTGCTTCTGAGTTGGGCTCTCGCCCCTGGGTTGCATCAGTTGACCCCAATTCTGACGTACCACGACGTCATCGAACGTCGCGACGATAGCTCCCTTTGGTTCGATTGCTCAGCCGATGAACTTGAGCAGCAGATCGACTGGCTGACCGCTCATGGGGCGAAGTTCGTGACGATCAAGCAGGTTTACCGCCACCTTGCCGAAGGCGCACCGTTACCGGAGAAGGCGATCGCCGTCACCTTTGCCGATGGATACGAGGGGTTCTATCAACATGGCTTGCCGATACTGCGACGTCATCGGATCCCAGTCGCGATGTTCGTCCATACCGACTATGTCGGCGACCAACATGGCCGACCCAAGATGAGTTGGGATCAACTGAAAGAACTCGACAAGGAAGGACTCGTCACGATCTGTTCGCAAACCCGGACGCACCCGGCCGACTTACGAGTTATTGGCGACAAAGCCCTCGCCGAAGAGATGTCGGGTTCCAAGCGAGCGCTGGAGAAGCAACTCGGACATACGATTTCGTTCCTCGCCTATCCGAACGGCAAGTTTGATGCGCGAGTTGCCCTGGCCGCGCAAAGGGCCGGCTACGCGATGGCGTTTACCGAGAAGCTGTCGCCGATTGAAGCATCGCCCAACCTGTTTATGGTCTCTCGGTACGTCCATACGAAATATCGGCAGGCGTGGAAAGACGCCCGCCGACATTGATTCGCCCTTATAGGATTGTCTCGAGGATCGTCTTGCTGCGCTGATCGAGCGCAGTCGTGTCGAGGATCTCAAACCGGTTCCCGTCGACGTCGATGAGCAGTAAGTGATGGGCGGAGAGCCACTGGGCGTTCTCCTGAAGACTTTGGGTTACAAAATCTCGCTCGCCACGATCCGATTCGATGTGCCAGTAGGTCGAGCCGAACTCGCCTTTGGCGTTGATGATGGAGACGACGGTGGCGGTGAGATAGCGCTTGGCAATCTCCTCTTTCACCGCGCTGAGCGACTCGGCCGACAGCTCCTTCTCAGGATCGGCGATCGTGACGATCTCCTCCCCTTTGCCGTTCATGAGCGCCAGGTACCGTCTCGGATGAGACAGCGGCGCCGCCCAAGTCGGCTTAACCGTCGGATAGCTCTTCTCATCCCCCACCGTCAGCCGAAGCCGATCCTTGGGGGAATGGAAGAGGTGATATGTGGATAGATTTTGTTCAGTCAATTCTTGTTCCTCCTTGGAGGGCGTTGGGTGTTAGGTGGTGGGACGACCTCACGCGGCGGGCGCAGGGCTATTGGAATACCGATTCTGTTGGGAACTCAAGGTGATCTCTTCCTTTCGAACCCAGTAACAAAAGTCGTTGCGTCCGCCGCGTGAGGCCGTTACCGCCTATCACTTAAAGCCCGCCCTTACCCACCTGTGCCAACCCCGATGATCTCGTTGATGGCGCTTTGGGCTTCTACTAGCTTGTAGAAGACGCCTTGCTTCTCCATCAACTCGGCGTGGGTTCCGATTTCGGCGATTTCGCCTTTTTCGAGCACTACCAACCGCGATGCGTTGCGGAGGGTCGAAAGCCGGTGAGCGATCGCGAAGGTCGTCCGGCCTTGGATAAGGCGGCCGATCGCTTCCTGGATCTGCTTCTCGGTCTCGACGTCTACCGACGAAGTCGCCTCGTCGAGGATTAGGATTCGTGGGTTGTGCAGGATTGCACGCGCGATCGAGATCCTTTGACGCTCACCGCCTGAGAGCTTCGAGCCGCGTTCCCCGACCATCGTGTCGTACCCGTCCGGCTTCGACAACACGAAGTTATGCGCGTTCGCGGCTTTCGACGCTTCGAGCACTTCTTCGAATGCCGCCCCCGGCTTCCCGTAGGCGATGTTCTCCGCGATCGTCCCGTTGAAAAGGAACGGTTCCTGAAGTACGATGCCGATCTGCCCTCGCATGTCCTGAAGCGCGATGTCGCGATAGTCGATGCCGTCGATTCGGATCGTTCCCGCGTCCGGCTCGTAGAACCGGCAGATCAGGTTGATCGTGGTCGATTTTCCTGCCCCCGATTTTCCGACGAGGCCGATCATCTCTCCCGGCTTGGCGGTGAACGTGATCCCCTTGAGGACTGGGTTCGACTTGTCGTACCCAAATCGGACGTTGTCGAACTCGACTTCGCCCTCGATCGCGTGATGCACATCCTTGTCTGCGTAATGCTCGGCTTCGGTATCCATCACCTCGAAGATCCGCTCGGCGCCGGCCATCGCTCGCGAGAACCACTGGTTCACCGCTGCGAACCACTGAAGCGGTCCGTAGAGCAGCCCGAGGAAGGCGCTGACCTTCCAGAACTCGCCCAGGCTCATCTTTTGCGAGTACACGAGGTACCCACCGACGGTCCAGTTGATCAAGGTTCCGAGCGACGTGAAGAACGTCATCGCGCCGAAGATCGTGTACCAGCGGCTGTCTGCAGCGACGCCGGCATCGCGAAGCTCGTTGTTTCGCCCGCCGAATTTGTCGTACTCGAGGTCCTCTTTCGCAAACGCTTTCACGACACGAATGCCGGAGAGCGACTCGTTTAGGTGCATGTGGAATCGCGCCCACTTCTGTCCCACCCGATGGAACATCTGGGACATCGGACGCCAGAAGAAGGCGCCGATACCGAGGACGAACGGGATCGGGGAGAGGATACAGGCCGCCAGCAGCGTGTTCGTACAGAACAGCAGCACGGTAATGCCCACAAGCATGAGCCCGTTGAGCAGCAGATACGGAACCCCTTCGACGAGGAAGCCCCACACCCGGTCGGTGTCTTGGGTAACCCGCGAAGCGATCGCTCCAACCTGCTTCTTGTCGAAGAAAGCGAGTTGAAGGAATTCGATCGCTCGATAGACGGCTGAGCGCAAATCTGCTGCGATATTTCCGGCCAAGAAGGCGATGAACCTCCCGCTGAGGATCTGTAGTGTCGCATTGATGACCAACACGCCCAACCAGCACGCCATCAGCTTCCAAAGGATCGATAGCTCGGTGTGGTTCTTGAGAACCGTGTCGATGAGCTTGCCTTGGATCAACGGCGGACATAGATTGAGGAGCGTCGTGACAAGCGACATCAGCGCGAGCATGACGGCGCGATTGCGGTAGGGCGCCATGAATTTGGCGATCCGCATCATCGTCTTTCCGCGGTTGACGCAGGCAGGGCACACGCCATCTTTTTCGGGCAGCAAGCGGTTGCACTTGACGCAACGCAGCCTCTGCTCCTTCAGATTGATGAGCAACGGCTCGCTCTTCGCCAACTGCTCGATTCCTCTCGCAGCCTCGCTGAACTTGGCGGAAAGGGTTAGGGAATACGACAAGACGGGAAGGAGATCGCCCTTCTTGGTGACGATTTCCAACCTGCCGCCTCCGACGAGCGGTTCGTTTCGAGCCGATTTTATCTCCGCGATCGGAATCACGAAGGAGGGCGCGTCGCCCGGTTCGAGCACGCGCACATATTCACTGGTTACTTCAAGTGTACGGTGGCCAAACGAGCCGTTTCCGGCGAAGTCGGCCACCAAACGTATGAGTACGTCATCGAGTGGGTTGGACGACAACGTCGAATCAACCCCACAGGTGGGTGCAATTTCCATATAAGTCCCTCCTCGAAGAGACCACACAACAGGACGAGCGGAAAATCGACCGAATGCCTGGCAAGACCGATGGCCAAGGCACTCTAGGTTCGAAAACCAGCGCGTTCGATATCGACTATGTCAGCGGATAGGATGGAGCGTCAACCCATCAGACCAGTAATGTGACGTCGTGGGCTCGACTTCTGCTGGAAGGAGCCCAACAATATGGTAACGGAGGCACAGACTAAAAGCCCCGGCTGGCAAGTGTCTCCGAAATGCATCTTACCGCAACAATTAACAGACGGCAAGTTTGCGAGGGAAGTTTTAAGTCATTCTTCTGACTAGGACCTTTCTAGACGAGACCAACGTTAAGGAATAATGGTGGTGCTCGACATTGGATCAGTAGAGACGCTGCATGGATAACAACTTAACCGAGGCCGATAAGGCTCCCGTAAGGCCGAGGGTCTTGCTTGTGGAGGACGACCCGGTCTCCGCGTACCTGATTCAGCAGATGTTTCAGGCTCAAGATCTGCCGCTCGACCACGCCGTAAACGGTGCGATAGCCCTCGAAATGCAGCGGAAGAACCGGTATCGGCTCGTTATTTCCGACTGGATGATGCCGGAGATGAACGGTGTTGATCTCTGTCGCGCCTTTCGCGGATTGGGCGGTCCTTACGTGTACTTCATCCTATGCACGTCGAAAGGTCAGAAGTCAGACCGAGTCGAAGCGTACGACGCCGGTGTCGACGACTTCATGACCAAACCCCTCGATCGGAACGAGCTTCACATACGGTTACGGGTCGCTCTGAGAATTCTTGAGGCGGAAGAGGTGGTGCAGCGCCAGAAGACAGAGCTTGAGGCGATGAACCTCAAGCTCAATCACCTAGCCGTCACCGATGAGTTGACGAGCCTATACAACCGGCGTCGATTTCAGGAGATGCTTGAAGAAGGGATCCAGGAGCACCTCCGTGCCGGAGATCACGTGTCGCTTATCCTTCTCGACATCGACCGGTTCAAGAGCCTGAACGACGAGTTTGGTCATCAAGCTGGAGACGAGGCGCTCCGTCGCGTTGCGAAAACGCTCAAGGACCACGCCCGTCGCCACGAGCTTCCCGCCCGGTACGGCGGCGAGGAGTTCGGGATCATTCTCCAACGGTGCGGCGTCCACGAGGCTGCCAAGGCCGCTGAAAGGTTCCGCGTCGCGCTAGAAACGGCCGAGTGGCCCGATCGCCAAATCACCGCCAGCTTTGGCGTCGCCACCTGCGGCCCTTACGTCACCACCCTTAACGAACTCGTCGCCGCCGCCGACCACGCCCTCTACACGGCCAAGCAGAACGGTCGCAACCGAGTCGAGATGTTCCCCGAGAATACGAAGCCGACGGCATCCGGGAAGTAGCGCGGAGCCGGCCACCGACCACTGGCCACTTCTCCCTAAATCTTCTCGCCTGACTTCAGGAACGTCAGGAACTCTTCGGTTTGGCGGGTGGAGGACTCGAACTTGGCAAGGATTTTGCCTTCGGGGGAGACGCATAGGTAGACGGGGAGCGCTACCGTACCGGTGAGGCGCTGCTGGAGAGCTTGGTTGGCTTCGTCTTCTTTGGACTGCTTGTCGGTATACAGCTCGACAAGAACGTACTTCTTAAGCTCGGATTGCACATCCGCGTTGGGGAACATGTTCTTCTCCATCCAGCGGCAGTTGGTGCAGGTGACGCCGGTGAAGTTGATGAAGACCGGTTTGTTGGTGCGCTTGGCAAGGTCCAGTGCTTTGTCGTAGTTCTCGAGCCATCCTGCGCTCTTGCTCGGAGGAAGATACGCTTCCATTTCACCCAGCGAGTTGCCGGTCGCGCCGAATACGAAGTAGCCGATGGTGACGATAGTCAGGGCGAGGAAGACGATTCTAGACGGTCCGAACTGCTTCGGCATTTCAACGGTGGGAAGTTTGAAGATCCCGGCCAGGAACAGCGCTGCAACCGCAAAGATGACCACCCACACTCCAAGGAAGAGGGTGCGAGAAAGGATTCCGGTGCCCCAAACCAGGTCGGCGTTGCTGAAGAATTTGACCGCAGCCGCTATCTCCAGAAAACCCATGAAACCTTTGACGGCGGCGAGCCACGAACCTGATTTCGGCAGCTTCGCCAGGTACTGCGGGAACATCGCAAGCAGGAAGAAGGGAAGTGAGAACGCGGTGCTAAACGCCAGCATGCCGACCAGAGGGAACAGGAGTTGACCGCGCGCCGCGTTGATAAGGATCGTTCCTACGAAGGGAACCGTACACGTGAACGACGTCAGCGTGAAGGTAAGTCCCATCAAGACGGGGACGATCAGACCGGATTTTCCACGGTAGTTGAATCGGTTCGTGACGCTGACCGGCAAAGTGATCTCATAGATTCCGAATAGGTTCAACGCGAGGACAATGAACAGCACGGCCAGAGCCAAATTGACGATCGGGCTCGTGGCAAAGCGTTGAATGCCACTTGCGCCGAAGACGATCGTGACGATCAAGCCGAAGCCGGTGAACGCCGAGATAATACCGAGACAGTAGGCAAGCGGCTGAGCGATCCCCGCGTTTCCGCCCGCCTTTTCGTGCTGCTTGGCGAAGTAGCTGACTGTGATCGGGACCATCGGGAAGACGCAAGGAGTAAGCAAGGCAAGCAGTCCTGCGCCGAAAGCGAAGGCGATAAAAGCAAGCAGGCCTTGATCTTGGGGCGCCGGGGTTGTCGTGGCGGAAATCGGTTTGGCATTGCCTGCGGTTGGGGCAGGAGTAGCCTCGCCTCCGATCGGAACCGAGACAGTGGTCGGTGGCAGGCACGTGCGGTCGTTGCACGCCTGAAAATGGACGGACAGGGCGCCCTTCCCATCTGGACCGAGTTGGACGGGAACGGTGAATTTCGCTTTGTTCTCAAAGAACTCGACCTGGGCCTCGAAGTTGTTGTCGTATTTGAGGACCGGCTTGTCTTCCTCGACTTTGCCCATCAGCTGGGCTGGAGCAGTTACCGCAATCTCGGTTGGGATGTTTCCAGCTTTGGTTTTGGTGATGGCGTAAAGGTGCCAACCCGATTGAATCTCCGCATCGAGCTCAACGGTGACTTTTGCTCCCGCCTTGAGTTCGCCGGTAACCACATGGGTGCTCCACTTGATCACATCGACGGCATGGCAAAGGCCGGTCGACATGAGGACGACCAGCATCATCAGGGGCTTGAGAGTGCGGAGATTCATAGGATTGGGTTGAGATTTTTACTTGTTACTTAAGGGTTCGCGGCGCTATAGAGTTCCACGAAGCTCCTGTTCGCGCTCGATTGCCTCGAATAGGGCTTTGAAATTCCCCTTTCCGAAGCTCCTCGCGCCTTTTCGTTCGATGATCTCGAAGAACAGGGTCGGTCGATCGGTGATCGGTTTAGAGAATATCTGAAGCAGATACCCCTCATCGTCTCGATCGACAAGAACGCCAAGGTCCTGGAGCTTGTCGAGGTCTTCGTCGATCGCACCCACGCGTGCAGGGAGGTCGTCGTAATAGGTCTTGGGAACTCTCAAGAACTGGAGACCTCGGTTCCTAAGTTCGGTGACCGTCGCGACGATATCGTCGGTGCGCAAAGCGATGTGCTGCACGCCGGGGCCACCGAAGAACTCGAGAAACTCGTCGATCTGCGATTTCTTCTTGCCCTCGGCAGGCTCGTTGATCGGGAACTTGACCCGGCCATCGCCTCCCGACATAACTTTCGACATCAGCGCGGTGTACTCGGTCGAGATGTCCTTATCGTCGAACGACATGAGTTGGGTGAATCCAAGGACGTCTTGATACCACTGGACCCACTTGTTCATGGCCCCTAGTTCTACGTTGCCGACGCAGTGATCGACTTCAATCAGTCCGGAAGGAATGCCTGGCTCCTCGCGGTCGACGAAGCGGGGAAGGAAGTGCCCCCTGAAGTTATCGCGGTTGATGAACGTGTGCAGCGTATCGCCATAGATACGAATACTTGCGATTCGGACGTCTCCGTTCTCATCTGAAAGCGTGTAAGGTTCGCGAGCAACCGTTGCCCCCCGTTCTACCGCAGTTTTGAACGACCAATCGACGTCGTCGACTTCAAAGGCAATGTCCTGAACGTGGTCTCCGTGGATAGCCAACTGCTCGGCGATCGGGTGTCCTGGGCGGACGGGTGCTGAGAACAGAAAACGGATCTTGTTCTGCTCGACCAGGTAGTCGACTTCGTGTTTTAGGCCGGTTTCGAGGCCATTGAATTGGGTGACGCTGAACCCGAGAAGGTGGCGATAGAAGAAAGCGGACTGGCGAGCATTTCCGACATAGAAGCGGATATGGTCGATACGACGAATGGGGAAGGTGTCTTGCGGCATTGCGTTACCTCGAGGAATGAATGGTCGAGATTATGAAGCACGCCGAGGCGCCTCGCGTACCGGTATCGTCGCTCGCCGAGATCTCCGAGGGCGCAAATGGGCCTGTGCTCTTTCGGTTTGTAGCCGGTTGTAACCCGGCTACTGCCCGTATTGCTGCTGGAACTCGCCGAGCCATGTTTGAGCCTTGGGCTGAGACTGCGTCATCGGATGACCGGCCAAGGCGGAAAGGAGGGAGTTGATTCCTCCGACCCCTAGTTCACCGAACTGCATCACCTGCTGTTGCCCAACCGATGCGTTGAGCACGGTGTAGGAGCCGATGTTTGGTCCGCGGAATACGGAAACCTGGGTCGGTGAGCCGTTGATCGTCAGCGTGAGCTGAACTGGATTGCTTCCATCGGCAGCGTTTACCTCCCCGTCGACCCACTGTCTCATTTGAGCGAGATCGTTGTACGTCTGGGTGAGGGTCGCCGAGTCTGGAATCGATTTGCCTTCGCTTCCAAGGAACGTAGCGGCCTGTTCAAAAGCGAACGATTTCTTGAAGCCCTCGAATTTCGCCATGAGTTCGGCGGGGGTTGCTGTTTGGTTTGGCGTAGAAATGGGGGCGGTCGACTCTGCGCCAGCGTCCTTTCCGTCTCCCGTCTTATCGTTTTTGTGAACGTTGGAGGCCCAAATGCGAACAGCGGCATTCTTGTCTTTTAATGCGGATCCAGGTTTAGCGGAGGGTGGGATCCCCTTGTTCGCCGCCATCCGGACAAGAAACACGATCGCACCGAGGCAGATCAGCGTTGCGACAACGAGACCGATCGCTTTATAGCCTCCGGCGCCGGTCGATTCTTGTTTGTTTTCGAGGGGCGCGGTTACCAAAGCTTGCATCGCCTTCTGCCGGGCTTCTTCGATCGGTGGGACCTGCCAGATTTCGACGCGGCCGATGTTCTTAAGCTGACGTGGCGCCATGTATTGGGCATCGATCTTGAGCTTGTTCTTAATGACTTCGTGAACTGTCTTGGAAAAGCAGATTCCGTCCGGTTTGGCTTCTGCTTGGAGGCGGGCAGCGATGTTGACGCCGTCACCGAAGACGTTGTCTCCGCTCATGATAATGTCGCCGAGGTGAACTCCGATCCGGTGATGGAGAACGTCGCTTGCCGGCAGTGTCTGAGATTGCGAGAACAGGGTTCGCTGGATCTCGACGGCACAGGACATCGCATCGACGGCGCTTGTGAAGCAGAGGAGCATTCCGTCGCCCATCGTGTTCAGCACCTGACCGCTGTGAGCACGGCACAGGTTCGTAATGACGCCCATGTCGCGCTGAAGCGAGGTGTAAACGCGCGCTTCGTTGGTTGCGGCGAGCTTGCTGAATCCAACGACGTCCGTAAAAACGATCGCCGCGAGGATGCGCTGCTCTTTAGGCTGCTCGTCTGTGGCAACTGGGTCCATGTAGTCCATTATTCAAGACGTTGGTCCCGTTTTGTTCATTTCTTGTTCCGAGTGCTCCCCAGATCGGAAAATAGCGAATCATCGGGTTGCGCCGGTTAAGGGGCTTCGCAGAAAGATTGGACCGTGGAGCCGCCTCAACTCTGGACATATCACGCCTCGGGCAGGGTATATTTTGGCTCGTTGGCCGATGTAGCTCAGTGGCAGAGCAGCTGTTTCGTAAACAGCAGGTCGTCCGTTCAAATCGGATCATCGGCTCCAAATTTGAATCTAAATACGGCGTTTTGGGGTGCCCTTGAAATTGGGTACACGCATTTTTACACGTATTTCGATGCTACAATGCATGTGTGGCGAGACCCAAGAAAAAGACGCCAGGAGTCTGGCAAGACGCAAAAACTGGTAGATGGCGCTGGCAAGTCGTCAAGGTACGCCCGAACGATAAGCCATTTTCTAGGAATGGATCGAAGAAAACCCGCGATGAAGCCGAGGCCATACACGCCGAAGTTTTGGCACTTTTTGAAAGTGAATTGCAAAGTGGATGCGTGTCGAACACGCACTCGCTGAAAACCTGGGGTCTCTATGCTTTCGAAAATATATGGTCGGCACCTGGTGCCATGTCGTATAACACCCGAAGGAATTATACGGGCGATCTGAGAAAGCACGTTTTTGGGGTTGACAGCGAGGAAGAACAAAAACGAAAGCCTGCGCATAGGGTTGCAAATATCCAATTGTCATCCCTCACGACCCAGGACATTCGAAAGCTACTTGCGGACGTTGGGGGCTCCCAGCATCTTCAAGCTAACCTTCGGAACGCTATCGCGCGGCTGTTAAAGGATGCCCAGAAAGAAGGACTGATTCCTGAAGGACGTAGGGTTACAGATGCAATTACTTCAGCGCGTTCGGTCAAATCACGGGACCAGGAAGGAAACGTAGTTGAAACCTATAGGGTGCTCACCGAAAAGGAACAAACTGCGATCCTGAAGACTGCCAGCGGCCATTGGGCATATCTTGGAATTCTCATTCAATTAAAGATGGGCCTGAGACGTGGAGAAGTTGTTGCGATAAGGCGCGATGATATTATGAACGGCCAGCTATCAGTAAAAGAGCAACTTACCAGAGAAAAGGGAAGCGGTGTTATTCGTTCGAAAACGAAAACGCCTTCAAGTGTTCGGTGTCTTCCGATACCTCAAGTTGTTACAAAAGCCTTGAAGAGAAACGGAGGCCGAAATTACATCTTGGAGAATTTCGAGGCGAAAATCGACCCAGATTTTTACACCAAAACCGTCAGTGAGCTAATCGATAGATCAGGTGTAAATGGCACGTTAGAGGCTCCCATTTTTCCGCGAGCGACTAGCCACGATCTGAGACACACATTTGGAAGCATCGCCGCCTCAAAATTGAAATTTCCGATCAAGACGCTCTCCATAATCATGGGCCATGCCAACATCACGACGACTTTGAAGTATTACGTCCACGCTGACGCGGACGATATGCAGTCAGTGATGGCGCTGGTCCAGTAGGAACGTGCTTCACAGTTGATTGCTTCTCAATATAGTCGTCAATCGCTTTGCGGGTTATACGTCGTGCTCCGCCGACCTTGAATGATTGAAGTTCGCCCGAGGAAATTAAGCGTTCGATTGCGGCATCAGACAGTGCGAAGAATTCTGCCGCCTCAAGTACTGTTAACACTTGAGGTTCTTGGCGCTTTTCCTTCGGTTTTCTCTTGCGTTTCGGCGCTGAAACATATGCTCGATGGTGATCGAAGCTCAGTCGGTCAGGATCGATATCATTCAAAACTGGCATAGTAATTACCCAGTCGGACGGTTGAACGCGATCTGAAGGGTGACCGAATTGAATTTTGCAGGCAGTATCGACAAAGTTCGTAGAATGCGTAAAGAGCGCACTTCAGAAGCCTAAAAACGCGTGTTTCTTTACATTTTCGGAGCCTTCTAGGGACTAGAAGTAGTGGAATGCGCTACTCAAATCAAAATTGCGAACTCGCCGAAACCGTCGATATAGCTTCAAAAACTCTCGCCCCTGTTATTCGCGAAATCACCGCGATCATCCGAAAAAACCGTCTGACGTATGATCAATTTGCCTATGTATTGAAACAAGCTCGAAAGCAGGCAAACCTAGCTCCCGCAAAACGTCTTCAAAAACTCCCGAAGTCATTGTCACCAGAACAAGTCGAGTCTTTCTTTGCCGCTGTTCGCAAAAATGGAACAAGCGAGCACGAGTTGTTTTTCAGGCTTATGTACTACACAGGGGCACGAATATCGGAGGCGAGAAATATTAAGCGTGCGGATGTTTCCGTAACTGAGTGTTCACTGCGAATTGTCTGCGGAAAGGGCGGCAAGGATCGCATCGTTTTGTTCCCTCAGCACCTTCAACTTGCCTTGACACTCCACCTTGCTGCAACTCAAAAGCAGGTTTTTCTTTTCGAATCTAATCGCAAGACTCCACTGAGCAGCCGATGGGTTCAGGTCTTGGCCGTCAGATATGGCAACTTGGCTGGAATTGACGGGATGCACTGCCATAGGCTTCGACATTCAGTTCTCACCCATTTGGCGTCCGATCTAACAGATGCACAGTTACAGGCAATAAGCGGCCACCAGTCTCGAAGCAGCTTGGAGGTTTACACGAAACTGAGCCAAAGCACGGTCGCTGACGATTACCAGCGCCTTGCCAGAGAGAAGCTACCCAACTAAGGCTGTCCGCCCCCGTGCGCGCCACCGGCGCGCGAGGGCGGAAAAATACACACAATCCTCGATGTGTGCGCCGTCGCCGCTTTATATTTTCCGATCAAGTCGATACGTAAGATGCTGAATCATCATTATCGAACTTCGAACGTTCTGGCGGTGAATCCGAGTTGAGTCGTCAAGATTCTCGACTTAGATCGAAGGTTGTCATAAAATACAACGGCAAGTGATCGATTCAAATATTCACTAGGATTTCTTGCCGTCAGCACTTCACCCAACCATTTTCCATCCGACTGGAGGAAGAGACCTTCTCTAGGGTCAACGCAGCAACGATTCCTTGGGTGGGAAATATGTCTTGCTCGCCTTGCAAGCGGGTAATCGGGCTAAGGGGCACCACCCACCCCTGGCCCATCCCATTGCTGTGGGGAGATACGGGTGGACACTCTTGACAAAAGGCACATATCACGAAAATATAACACTCTCACCGACTACTTTCGGGAACCAATAATCATCGCCTACAAAGATCGGATAGTGGTTAAGCGTGGCATCAACGAAAAATACTCGGCGGTATCTAGAAAGGGCGGCGGACGGCGTGGCCAAATCACAACATGCACAAAGCAAAGTCGAATGAATTTCCGACATGCTGTACAACAAATCTCCTCACTTTCGACACACATCATTCTCACGTTTCCGAGTCGATTCTCACCAGATAACCACACTGACACTCGTGATTCGTGGGACAGAATGCGTCGATGGTTAAACAAGCGAACGGGTGGAATTTATATGTACGAATTCCAGAAAAATGGGTCCGTTCACATGCATATCCTGTGCAACAAGTGGGTGGACAAGTCCGAGCTTAAGGCGAAGTGGTTTAAAGTCGTTGGCTCCCATGATAAGAATCATCTTCGATACGGCGCAAAAATCGAAGCTATCCACGATCTCGATGAGATGATCAGCTACTTGGCAAAGGTCGAGCAGAAAGAAGTTCCCGAAGGATATGTTGGGATGGGAAGATTCTGGGCAACTTTTGGGAAATATGAGAAGATCGAGCCAATGGTTTACCAAGGGAACACTCCAACAAATCAACGGCGAATAAGAGCCATATATAAAGTCAAATTTGCCAATTGTCGAAAGCGTAAGGTTCGATGTCAAAAGAATAATGGCCGATTTGGTTTTACTCTCATGACTCGGAATGTTTCAGCCATCACGTCTGATCTCGACAGAATGTAACGGTACGTAATCTTTACATTTTCGGGTGTGCCTATCGACTATTGATTGTTGATGCGAAAAAGAGTTCGGCATCAGGCTTGGCCCCGAACATCGATCAGCAAAAGGCAAGTGTGACTTGTGCAATTCCTGTTTGTATTTTTGCACCCAGGGGCGATCAGTTTTTTCGCAAGAGGAAGGGCGTTCCACGGATGGCCACTTTTCTGAAGAGTTCTCGGCGCGCGCGCAACGCACTTTTCCTGATCCAAATATTTACTTTGTTTTCCGCTTTAGAAGCAGATCGCCCAAGACGGCACTTGGGCTTAGTCCAAGACACTCGCAAATGTCGATGAATTCAACTATATCCAGCAAACGTTCACCGCGCTCCACACGAGCAATAAATGTTGGCGCTTTGCCGAGTTGCAGGGAAAGTTGTCGGGTGGAAACTCCACATCGGTTTCTCGCATCTCTAAGCTCCTCCCGAACCAGGTCGTGTTCAAACCGATTACCTGTTGCTCTGGTTCGTCGCACAAAAGGCAACGTGGCAGGAAGAATGGGCACAGCGAATGCTCACTCTTGGTATGATGGCTTAAAGCATTTTGTTGGCGATCACGATTGGACCATTGTGCGGACAATGGCCGATCAAGGGGAAGTGACTTAATGGGAAAGAATCAGCAAGCTATACCACATCCAAATTCTGATCCTCGAATGCAACTTCTCTTCGCTAAACAAGCTGCATTGCGGGCTCAGCAGCAAGCTTTTGGAGGCATTGAAGTTCCTCAAGATGTGATCATAGAATGTTCCAACGGCCATAAATACCGATTTAAGGATTTCAGCTTCTTCGTCGGCACAGAGGTTACTACCAAGGTATCTCACACGACGAACAAGTATGAGGCGGATTCGTCGGTGACGCCGTTTCTGGAAATATGGCCTACCGCTCGATCAAGCACCAGCGGAACCACTCAGCAGGCAGTGCCCATTACCACGTCAGAGCCAATTTACGGTTTCGGATGCCCTGTTTGCCACACAAGTTTGTTTGCCATATGTGACCCCTCATATCCTGGCTACCAAGTTTGCTCGAAGAATCATTTCTTTGATCCATCTCATCAGACATGCCCTATCTGTGAGATTCAAATTGAAATAGATGCCCTGCAAGGCCAGGTACGTGCCTTGGGGATTGCGTTGTCGCCGCCATCTCCCCTCAGCAACTCGGGCTTCCCGATCTATTATCCGCCGCCAAAAAGACCTGCTTCTGACACAGTGAAAAGCATCCTTTTCATCATCGGGTGCATCGTGTTGTTCGGCTTTTTGTTCAAGTTAATCTTTAAGTAGGAATGCAAAGGAAATGCACGAAAGACTTTGCCCTGAATGTGGGGCGCTAGTTGCCGAAGGGGAATTTCTTTGTTCCGAATGCAAATCTCGGAAGACACACGCAAGGCCGTCAGTGGATTCCGCTGCATCTGATCCGAAGCCTACCGCTAAGAAATCGAGGTTGGTCTGGTCAATCGGCATTATGCTCGGCGCGTTCATGATGTTCTTCGCCATCATTTTTTGGATGAACACGAGCGCCGCACGTAGAGCGCATTCCGAGGAAGTCAAACGTATTGTTGACAATTTAAATCAGCAGGCTCATAGAACTGGGCGCGCTGCAACCAATCAGGTTTCGCAAGGCCCATCTCTCGATGGATCATTCGTGTCGGATGATGTTGAGAGAGACGATTCTGGCAATATCAGGAACACGAGATGCGTCTTGCGGCTTGCTCCAGACAGCACGTTTGAACATTTGGGTCAAGGGCGCACCAAGAGTTTTTCAGGACGGTATCAATGGGACGGTTCTGGAACAATCATCTTCTACACGTCGGCCTACTCTCAGCCCCTCAGGGCTCAATACTTTAACAATCAAAACAACTATGGAAGTCAGTTTGGGCAGGGCATTCAATTATTCACCAACCGTCCGAACTATATTCCAGAATCCCAGAGTGCGCAAATGGATGCTGATGACGCAAGAATGAACGCGGAAGCAGCAAGAGGTAATTCAGCCAATCCGCCACCTCAAAGCGCCGTACGCGGCGGCGCGACCACTTCGCAGGGTGTCACGTGGGTGTGCATCTATTGCGGCCACACAGAGGTAAGAAACGCGGCTGATGGACCTCCAACGGAAGATGCCGCTCCCACTGATCTAGCGCTCCAAGAGAGATACGGTTTGTACCAATGCGTTAGCGGACGATCAAAACATCAATGGGTGAAGCGATGATGAGCATAACTCCAAACATCTTGCGGTTTGGAATCTTCGTTTAAGTTCTTTTGCAAGTAGGGGATTCAAAGTAGATGCACAAAACACGTTGCCTGGAGTGTCGTTTACGATCCGACTTGCATCTCGATTCATTAGAGGCGGGAAGAACGGGCGGTAAGCGGGCGAGGTATTTATTCTATCGAACTGCTCTAATATTGCTGTCAAACTGAGAATATCATGCCCGTCGATATCTGCCCGAGGTGTCATAAGCCACGGCTAAAAATGGAGCCGACGTGCGGGAACTGCAAGTATTCGTGGATAAATCCGTCGTCCACCCCTTTGATCGGCACGACAGGTAACAGTGGTGCCACTGTGCCCTCGCTGGTACCAACCGTGCCCAGCGTCCAACCAGCGCCGCCGCAAACCCAAGTGCTGCCAACAAAGGCTGCACCAAAGCGCCAACACATCTTAGTTGGATTTTTGCTTGTCGTTTTAATTGCAATAGTGGTCTTTCGCGTCGTTCGGAGCATATTTGCATCCGACCGACTCGACGTGGAATTCGTATTCAACAATCGCTATTGGTCAGAGGCACAGGTAATGAACACAACGGACAAGCCGATCTATGATGTATCGCTAGATGTTTATACAGTAGCGGTAATTGCTCCGAGCGACATTGATAATCCAGCAATTGAACGAAAAATTCCAGTCCAAGTAACCGCACATGGAGGTTCGGTGCCCGTCCTCCAGCCTCACGAGTGGGTCACATTCACCATCGGAACTCCCACCAATAACATCGGCAAGAACTGCCTGTATGGTCATTACGCTTTGTCGCCAGGCGGCTTGCAGGAAACTGAGTCTCCCGCCTGGCATATCGCAACTGGGCCTAAAAGAGATTAAAGAGACTGGCGTTTGTAAAATGTAAAATAAGGGCATGGCAAAGCCAGCAACGTGGGACGAAGCGTTGGGACGTGCGTGGGCGAAGCATAAGTTGGCTCAAAGCAAAATTGACGCGGCCAAGAAAATATTGCCCAATGACGGGTCCGAGTTCCGTCAGGTTGCCGCAGAAGCTGGGCAAACTTTACGGGCAGTCATGGAGCCCTTATTTACCCGCATCGATGCCCCGAGGGAGAAGATTCACAGCTACATTCTTGGTAGGGTGCCAGGGTGGGACGTATTGGGCGACGTCAGAGCCGCTGACTTTCATGACGGTACGGTTAGCAAGCATGTTTCATTAACGGTCGGAGAAAGCGTATTCGGTGATTCGTCGGCGTTTGCGTTGGTGGAACATAGAATATCATCTGGACCTGATGACATCGGACTTGTATTCCCGAACGATTTTGAGAAGATCGCCGCCGACCTGGGCTTACTACTTGACGAATGGGGCAAGAACCCTCCCAGTCGATCCACTTTTATCCGCTGATTTGAAAATATCGGTGCGGCAGAGAACTCTGTGCCGAGACTTCCTGCCGCGACCTTTTGAACACTGCGATCCGTCTTTCATATGAGTAAATTGATCAAAGCGTGCTAGAAACCCCTGATTGCAAGCAAAGCAACACGCAGGCTTACACGCATTAGGCTTTGGTTAACTATGTGTTCTTGAGGGCAATTGTGGGCTTTTTAGGTTCAATGGTGGCCATACTGAACCTAAAGAAATACGTTTCGTAAACAGCAGGTCGTCCGTTCAAATCGGATCATCGGCTCCAGTGTTTTAGGTTCAAAAGCCTCGCCTTCCGGCGGGGCTTTTTCGTTATTGCTTCGTCGCCCTTCATCGGACGCATCGTCACGGAGCTTTGAAGTGAAGAGCGCCCTTTGATCCAGAGTTTCGTATGGCTGGTGAGACCATGACTCCGTGCAGCTCAGGTCGGATTTGAGGATCTTGCATACACTGCGATCGGGGATTGGAGTACCCAGGAAATGTACGTATGCCTCCCCATTTGGATTTCCGGAAATGGATTGAGTTTTCCAAGGCAACCAGGTGGTTACGTGATGCTTGGTCGGCGCTACACGCGTGGCTTCTACAGATTAACGAAGCGGACCTATGCTGCCAATTCTGCGATTTGTTAAGTCTTAATATAGCGGACTGCATCGGATCTAGTTTATTGATTTATGTCAGTGAAGTAAATGGATATAGCGATTGCTATTCACCCCGGATGTGAGTTTCCATGATGGTTACGCGCCCGCGACTATTGCGGGAATAACCGCATTCACTGGCGGTTGAAGCTCGTGATAACCCGGACTGAAGCCACGCCCCAAAGGTCCCACTATCCCCCAAGATTGAGTTCAAATGGTTGCCGTGACACATTGGAGCCTTGGGATTGCCATCAAGAACAAGATTACTGGAACCAGAACCCATATATGACCCGTCCTATTAATCAGAAATGACGGGAAGCTGCGCATTTCCTGAGTTTAGAAAATCGAGAAAAAGCGAGTGACATCAGACTCGGAAATGTGCAGATTTCCAAGCTAGAGGTGGATGAATCAGTCCACCGATTGAAGAGAGAAAGTCGACGCCGATAATTCACGCGAAAAATGAGTCAATGGGCCCATTTCAATTGCATCGTTTTTCACCCCATTTGATTCGAATGTTGTATACTGTGAGGTGACTAAAACGGGCGGGAATATGCCCTAATGAGCATAGACAGCGTCTGGATTGCCATCATCTCACCTCCGCAGAAACCGTAGGACATTGCCTCCATGAGAAAAGCCTTTACCCTCATCGAACTCCTCGTTGTGATTGCTATCATCGCGATCCTAGCCGCCATCCTATTCCCGGTGTTTGCACAGGCCAAAGCCGCTGCAAAGAAGACCCAAGCTCTTAGCAATTCCAAGCAGACAATGCTCGGAATGCTGATGTACGTCCAAGACAACGACGGTGTTTATTACGAACACGCTCAGGGAATGTCAGTTGGAACTCAGGGCCCGACCTCACTCATTTGGAACGGATACATCTTCCCATACACGAAGAACAACCAGCTTGCCAATGATCCGATGGCAACCAATCCGGTATCCACCTTTAACAACACGACTTTCACGGGTCAATACTATGTTCCTGTCGACTACAAGCAGTTGGCTCTCGGCTACAACTGGAACTTCACATCTCAGTTGGACTACGCTTGTTCGATCGACTTCTCTGCAGGCACCCCGAGCTGCAACGTCTTCTTCGCCGAGAACCAAATTCAGTTCCCGGCCCAGCAGTTGATCTTCGCGAGCAGCGCTCAGCGACAACCGGGCGTTACCGGAAACGGCTTCTGGGTTTCTCCGATTCATAACGTAGAAGCGGACAACGGAATTTCGAGCCGACACAACGGTTTCACAATCGTTGCATTCATGGACGGGCACTCGAAGGCGCTTCACTCGCAGACGCTTTTGGTTAGCGACCAGGTTCAGGAAATCGATCCGAACGCCAGCGGCCAGTGCGTCAACTACGACAGTGCCAACGTTTATTGGGATCCAAGCGCTCCGCTCCCAACCGACTCACCTCTCTGCGAAGGTCACGGCATCCGCTGATCTAGAAGTTTCAGGGGTAATTAAGCAAATAGGGAAGTCCGCATAGGCGGGCTTCCCTTTTTTGTGCGTGGATTTGTTGGGTTGAGTGGTGGATTGAAATTGGGTTCTTCGCCCCCTTCGGGGACGGGTTTTGCGGTGTTCGTTCCGTGGGCTGCGCCCACGGCTATGCTCTGGTCGCCCCTCCGGGGCTGTTTTGTGCGAATGACGCCGGGGTTTTCGTGTTCGATCGGTGGGTTGTGGCCGTTGGTATGTTCTTCTTCGCCCCCTTCGGGGACGGGTTTTTGCGGTGTTCGTTCCGTGGGCTACGCCCACGGCTATGCTCTGGTCGCCCCTCCGGGGCTGGATTTGTACGGATTTTGCGGTGTTTGATCCTCGGGGGGATAAGTTCGAGGACTTAGCGGACGGCGTTTAGGTGAGGGAAGGGGCACAAAAAAGTGGGAGTCCAAGCTAGGCTGGACTCCCACTTCTGGGTTTGACTCCACGCCTTTCGGCGTGGAGATCATTAACCGATGGTGACCGCGAACGGCGTGGTTACGCTCGTTCCATTCACAGCTGCCTTGATGTTGACAACTGTTCGGACGGTGACCGTCGTGGTGTTAATGGTGAAGGTGATAACCGTCGTACCGGCAGGAACCGTTACGCTTGCTGGCGGGATGCCATGAGCGTTGTCCGAGGTGATCGCTACCACGTATCCACCGGCAGGGGCTGGGCCGCTGAGGGTGAGAGTGGCTGTGGTTGTCTTGCCGCCGACTACGTTAAGCGGGGCAATGGTCATGCTCAGAACCGTCGGAGCCGTAACCGATACCGGAGCGGTGAGCGTGACGCCGTTGGCAGTCGCGGAGACTGTTACCGTTGTCGCGGTCTGGACCGGGATCGATGTGAGGTTGAAGGTTGCCGTCGTTGCGCCGGCAAGGACTGTTACCGTTGCCGGTACCGTTCCTGCTGCAGGCGTGTCGGATGTAAGAGTAACTACGAATCCGCCCACTGGGGCTGGGCTCGAGAGCGTTACCGTTCCGACCGATGGGGTTCCGCCAATGACGGTTGTCGGGTTCATTGCAAGCGTCGTCAGAACCGGAGCTGTGATTGCCAGCGCCGCTTTAGCCGACGAGCCGTTAGCCGAGGCGGTAATGTTCGCCGTAGCGTTCACACCGACTGCGACTGTCGTTACCGTGAATGTCGTCGAGTTCGAACCTGCAGGAATGGTTACCGTTGCAGGAACTGTGGCATTCGCGTTATCGGATACCAATGTGACCGTGTAGTCGGTAGCAGCGTTTCCGCTGATCGTGACCGTACCGGTCGAGGTCGTGCCACCGACGACCGTCGTCGGGTTGAGCGTGACTGTCGAGATACCTGGCGTCAGGTTGATCGTCAGCGTTGCGTTGGCCGACTGACCGTTCGCAGAAGCGCCGATCGTCGAAGTGACCTGGGTCAGCGTTACGACGGTGTTAACCGTGAACGTCGCCGTGGTTGCGCCAGCAGCAACCGTTACCGTTGCCGGTACCGTTGCGTTGGTTCCAGATGCCGTCAGAGCGACGGTCTGGCCGCCTGTCGGTGCTGGGCCACTGATCGTGACCGTACCTGTGGATGTTCCGCCACCGGTGATTGCCGTCGGGTTCAACGAAAGGGCGGTTACGACTGCCGGCTTAACCGTCAGTGTGGCCGTCTTCGTTCCGGCGGTTATCGTCGGAGTCGTCTGTGCAGCAACCGGAGTTGTCGTCACAGTGAACGTAGCAGTCGAAGCGCCTGCAGCTACCGTTACCGAAGCCGGTACCGTTGCCGAAGGATCGGACGAGCTCAGAGCGACGGCAAAGCCGCCGGTCGGGGCTGGGCCGGTCAGAGTGACCGTTCCGGTCGATGAGGTGCCGCCAGTAACCGATGTTGGGTTGAGGGCGACTCCGCTGATCGTTGCAGCCTTGATCGTCAGAGCGACGGAGGCAGAGTCTGCGCCAACGGTTGCCTTGATATTGGCCACTGTGTCAGTTGCGACTGCAGTGGTCGTTACCGTAGCGTTGTTAGCGAAGTTCTGGCCGGCCGGGATCGTGACGGTTGCAGGAACACCGGCTGCTGCGTTATCCGAAGTTAACGTAACAATCGTGCCGCCTGCAGGAGCAGGAGCAGCCGTTCGGGCCTGGGCGATGGTGGAGGTGCCGCCGATAACCGGAGAGGTCGTCAGCGTGATCGTGACCTGGTTGGCCGCGTTTACGTTACAGGTTGCAGTTACCGTGTTGCCGTTAAGCGTTGCGGTGATGTGGGCGACCTGGTTCGTCGAAGTGCCATTCGTTGCGATCGTGAAGTTCGCGGTCGAAGCGTTGGCAGGAAGGGTAACGGTCGCAGGCGGAACTGCCTTGCCGTTATCGGAAGCCACTGCGACGGTAAGTCCGCCAGCAGGAGCTGGGCTGCTGATCGTCAAGGTACCGGTGATGTTTGAACCGCCAGTAACCGTCGTCGGGTTGAGCGTCAGACCGGTGAGGGTCGGAGCGGTAACCGCGAGAGCTGCGCTAGCCGATTGGCCGTTCAGCGATGCACCGATGTTCGCCGTCGCGTTTGTCGCTACGGGGACCGTGGTGACCGTGGCGGTTCCGGAGGTTGCGCCGGCAGCGACGGTTAGGGTCGTTCCCTTAGCCGCTACATTGTCCGAAGTGATCGTAACTGCCTGACCGCCGGTGGCGGCTGGGCTGTTCAATGTGACCGTTACTGTGGAGCTAACTCCACCAGCGACTGTCGTCGGGTTCAACGAAAGGCCGGTGACGACCGGAGCGTTGACCGTGAGGGTCGCGGTCTGGGTGCCAGCAGTGATGGTGTCCGTCTTGTTAGACGTAACCGGTGTGGTGGCGATCGAGAAGGTGCCAGTTGTCTGGCCCGCAGCGACTGTTAGCGTTCCAGGAACGGCTGAGGCGTCGCTGGAGGTCACCGTGTAGGTGATGCCGCCGGTTGGCGCTGGACCGTTGATAGTTGCTGTACCGGTCGACGAAGTTCCGCCGTTGACTGTCGTCGGATTCAAGGTGAGTCCGGTGATGGTCGGGGCGTTAACGGCGAGGGTTGCAGTGCTAGTCGAAGTGCCCTTCGTAGCCGTGATCGTTACCGATGCATTTGCAGCAACGGGAATCGTCGTGGCAGTGAAGGCGACGCTGACCTGACCGGCCGGGACCGTTACCGATGCCGGAACCGTTACTGCAGCGTTGTTCGAAGCGAGCGTTACTACGGTGTCCGTAGCTGGCGCAGAAGCGACTCGAACCTGACCGGCCGAGCTCGTTCCGCCCGTAACCGTTGTCGGGTTAACCGTGACCGTTACCTGATTGAGCGCATCCACTTCGACGCTGGTCGAAACTGTTTGAGTTCCGATCGTCGCAGTGACTGGGCCAGTGGTGTTGGTCGACGTTCCGTTCGTTCCTTCCGTGAAGGTTGCGGTCGTCTGACCAGCAGCGATCGTTACGGAGGTCGTCGTGAGGTTGACCTTGACGTTTGTCGTCGAGATCGTTGCCGTTAGGCCGCCAGCCGGGGCTGCGCTGCCGATCGTCAACGTACCGGTCATGTTGGAACCGCCGTTAACGGGGTTCGGAGTGAACGAGATGGACGACAACGTCGGGGCATTTACCGTCAGAGCAGCTTTCGCCGTTTGACCGTTTGCCGTAGCGCTGATGTTCGCCGTTGCAGCTGCGCCGACAGGAATCGACGTGACTGTGAAGGTTCCGGTTGTGGAACCAGCGGCGATCGTGAAGGTAGCCGGTACCGTCGCAGCGGAGGTGTTGTCCGAAGCGAGCATTACAACCTGGCCGCCAGTAGCTGCCGGGCCGTTGAGGGTCACCGTCGCGGTGGAAGTGGTTCCACCGGTAACCGTCGTCGGGTTGAGAGCAACGCCAGTGACGATCGGAGCGTTAACGGTCAGGGTCGCCGTCTTTGCGCCAGCGGTGATCGTATCGGACTTGTTGGTCGATACGGCCGTTGTCGTGATTGCGAAGGTTGCCGTCGTAGCGCCCGCTGCTACCGTTACCGATGTCGGTACGGTCGCCGAAGCGTCGCTGGAGCTAAGTGTGACTGTGAGGCCGCCGGTTGGGGCTGGGCCGCTAATCGTAACCGTTCCCGTCGAACCCGTTCCGCCTGTTACAGCTGTTGGGTTGACCGTTACGCCAGAGACCGTCGGAGCCTGGACCGTGAGAACCTGCGTGCTTGTGCCGACTACAGCGCCAGAGGAGCTAGCCGTGATGTTAGCCGTTGTGTTCGCCGCAACTGCGGATGTCGTGATGTTGAAGTTGTTGCTGCTCGTGCTATTCGCAGGAATAGTGATTGTCGCAGGAACGACTGCAGCAGCGTTGTCGGAGCTGAGGGTGATCGTCGTCGTCGTTGCTTGAGCATTGGCGATGTGAACGTTACCAACCGAAGCGGTTCCGCCGATTACCGACGCAGGAGAAACGAACAGGGTTACCTGGTTCGCTGCGATTACCGTCAAGGTTGCAGTAGCGGAAGATCCGTTAGCTGCTGCCGTGATCGTGCAGACCTGGTTCGTCGAGGTGCCGTTGGTGATGATGCCCTTGCTGCCCGAAACGGTAACAGAGGTCTGTCCTGCAGGGACAGTAACTGTCGCCGGAGGAACGGCCTTGCCGTTGTTGGAGCTCAGGTTGACTACGTAGCCGCCTGTTGGGGCTGCTGCGCTGATCGTGACCGTGGCGGCGACTTCAGCGCCTCCAACAGCGGTCGTCGGATTGACGGTGATCGAAACAACCGTCGCGCCGGTGATTGTCAATGTCGCGTTAGCGGATTGACCGTTGGCCGAAGCGCCGATCGCGGCAGTCGTGTTCGATGACACGCCTGTCGTAGTAACCGTGAAGGTTGCGGTTGTTGCGCCTGCAGGAACCGTTACCGTTGCGGGTACCGTTGCTGCTGCGTTTCCGGAGGTGAGCGCTACGCTCAGGCCGCCGACTGGGGCTGGGCTACCGATGGTAACCGTTGCGGTCGAGGTCGATCCGCCTGCTACCGATGTCGGGTTCAGCGAAACGCCGGTAACGACTGGGCCCGTAACCGTCAACGTTGCCGTTGCCGTCGTCGTGCCAGTTGTCGCGGTGATCGTATCGCTCTTCTGAGAAGCAACTGCTACGGTCGTGACCGTAAAGGTGCCTGTAGTTGCGCCGGCTGCGATCGTTGTCGTCGTAGGGACGGTTGCAGAAGCGTCGCTCGATGTAAGGCCAACGCTAAGTCCGCCTGTAGGAGCAGGTCCGTTCAGTGTGATCGTTCCCGTTGAGGATGCGCCGCCGAGAAGCGATGTCGGGTTGAGGACCACTGTCGTGACAACCGGTGCTCTGACGGTCAGGGCAGCCTTGACTGGCGTTCCATCGTTCGAAGCAGCGATGTTGGCGACGGTGTCGGTTCCGACAGCCTTCGTGGTAACCGTAAAGGTTCCCGTCGTAGCGCCGGCTGCGAACGAAACCGATGCCGGTACCGTTGCCGCTGCGTTATCCGATGCAAGTGCGATTACGACTCCGCCTGCAGGGGCTGGGTCGTTCAACGTGATCGTTCCCGTCGAGGTTCCGCCACCGAGGACCGATGTCGGATTGAGGGTGACGCTTCCAACGTACTGCGTCTTGACGATCAAGTTAGCAGTTCTAGTCGAAGCATTTACCGAAGCGGTGATCACTGAAGTGACCGTATTCGGAACGTTCTGGGTTGTGATCGTAACAGTGCCAGAGGTCGCGCCGGCTGCGATCGCCATCGAAGATGGACTTGCGATCGCGTTTTGGGTGCCGGAGAGGCCGATGGTCAATCCGCCGACAGGAGCGGCAGAGCTAATCGTGATCGTACCGGTCGTGGACAATGTTCCAAGAACGGTCGTCGGGTTAAGGGTGAAGCCAGTAATCGTCGGAGCCTTGACAGTAAGGGTGTCTTGGCCGGTTGAAGAGTTAGCCGATCCGGTGATCGTTACAGCCGTGTCGGAAGCAACTGCCAGGGTCGTGACCGTGGCGGTGCCGGTGGTTGCGCCGGCTGCGATCGTAAGGGTCGCAGGTACGGTTGCTGCCGCAGAGTTGGATGTTAGAGCTACCGGGTAGCCGCCGGTTGGGGCTGGGCTGGAGATCGTTACTGTGACCGGAGTGGTCAATCCGCCGACAAGAATAGATGCCGTGACCGCGACGGTCTTGATTTTCGGACCGGTGACGCCCAAAGCGCCAGTAACTGTCGTGGTGCCAACCTTGGCGCCGATGTTTGCAGTGAGGTCGGTGGCAACGCGGCTCGTCGTGGCCGTGAATGTACCGGTGGTTGCGTTGGCAGCAATCGTAATCGTTCCAGGAACGGTGACTGCCGCATTGTCCGATGAAAGTGTTACGGTAACTGCGCTAGGCGACTTACCGGAAAGGGTGACCGTACCGACCGCGGAGGCGCCGCCAACTACCGTTGAAGGAGCTAGCACGACCGTCAGAGGGATTGGAGGAATAACGGGTAGAGCAAACTTCTGGGTTACACCCCAGGCGCTTGCCGTTAGGTTGGCTGTGACTTTGCTTGCGACCGGCTGAGCGGTAACCGCGAAAGTTCCGGTGGTCGAACCACTGGGAACCGTAACAGTCGCCGGAACAGTAACCGTCGGGGCCAGGTCAGACGTTAGCGCAACAGAGAATCCTGCGGGAGGAGCTGCTGCAGATAGCGTGACCGTTCCAGTAATCGTTCCGCCGCCATAAGCTGGTGAGGGAAGGACTGAAAAGCCCGTAAGGTTGATCGCGTTGATCGTCAGCGTCGCCGTCTGCGAGCTCGTTCCAACTGTTGCGGTGATCGTCGAAGAAGTGTTTGCGCCGGATGTCTGAGTTGTAGACACCGCAAACGTCGCCGACGTCGCATTGGCTGGAACTGAAACAGTCGCAGGAACTGTCGCTGACGCCGAACTCGACGAAAGCTTAACAGAGGTGACTGTTTTCTGCGCTGGCGTAATGGTTACCGTTCCAGTCGAACCGTAACCTGCATAAACCGTGCTTGGGTTCAGGGACACGGATGAAACCGTCTGTGCTGACCCCAAGCACGGCACGAGCAAAGCAAGTAATAAGAAGAGGAACCTTATCGGAGATCTTATGATCGTCCGAAGCTTTGATATTTGTTCAGTGTGTGGCATCGATGCTCCCCAAAACCAGGATTCGTATGTCTTTATCCAAAAGCGTCCGCTAGGACTGTCCGCAATAACCGTTGCAACCAATCAGGCGCATTACGCCCAAAAAACATCGCGGCATTCCAGGCCGTCGGCGATGAAGCATACACCCTTATTGGCAAAATTAAAACCTAGTGAAAATGCGGTCATCCAGAGTCAAAACGCAAGTAGCAAAAGCACCTCCAGGGCTCTTTGTCACGCTCGGATCGATAGGTTCGCCGCGGTCAAGCGCGATTCGCATCATTGGCATCCGTACAACCGGTTAAGCAGAGGAGACTGGGTTATTTGTGCTAGTTCTCGCATCAATGGCGAAGCTTGAGGTGGGCCTAAAGACCCGTTAAACCTTATTCATCCGAACCGGCTGCAATCAGATGCACGCAGAAGAGAAAATCGGACGTATTAGGTTCGCCTCTTTGGAAAGGATTTTCCTCATGGCGAGCGTGTCGATCAGCCTGAATTATTGAATTAAGGTTCGATTAAAAGAGCCTGAATATTGCGCTAAAACGGGTGACGCTAGCCGAGCGGCATTGGTAAGCACTCTTTAACCGAGTCGAACCGCCGCCTCCCAAACCAATCGTGCCAAGATACGGGCGAGGTGGTTTGGAGCATATGAGGTCAAAGAAACAGTTTCATTGGATTGGCATTAAGCTAGGAGTGCCGTTTGTCGTCGCAGCTGCCAGCATCGCGGCATCTCAGGCTGAAGTGAAGTACACGGTTGAAGTAAAGCCGGATGCCGGTGTATTGCACGTTACGATGCAAATCCCTCAGACATCGAATGGCTGCATGCTTCAACTCCCAAACTGGGGTCCTGGCGGTTATCGCCTCAACGACAACTTCACACGAGTTCAGCATTTAGTGGCCACCGATCCCGATGGAAAGGCGCTGAAAGTCGACACGAAGGTCGAAATCCTGGAGAAGCGGTACGAGGAGTCCGGATCTTACAAAACAGCTAGTAATAGGCTGTGTACTTGGATTGTTGCCCCTGCTGCCGAGACGACTATCCAATACGACGTTCCATCGCTTCTTTCAGACGGTTCCATTCATTGGGGCGGACCGGCGACGTATATCTACGAAACGAGTCGGCTTCGAGACAAGTGCCAACTTGATATTAAAGTTCCGAAGGGGTGGCCGATCTACACCGGACTGAACGAAACCAAACCTGGGTCCCATTCCTATACAGCCAAAACGTATGATGTACTTGCCGATAATCCGGTGAGCACAGGGGACCTCACCGTCGACAGCTATATCAGTCGCGGCAAGAAGCATTGGATCGTCATGCGAGGCGCACCCCGCGCAAAAGTGGATCGGGCGAAGCTGCTGAAGGCATGCAAGTTCGTAAGCGATATGGAAACCGATTTCTTCGGGGACCGCGCTCCATACGACCACTACGTTTGGCATTTTGCGGTTAACAACAGCGCGGACGGCGCCGGTGGACTTGAGCACCTTTCCAGCACCGAGATCTCGCTGGCACAGGGAGTCGGTCCTCGAGCCGTCGATGTCCTCGCCCATGAGTTCTTCCACCTCTGGAACGTCAAGCGAATCCGATCGAAAGTTCTTGGTCCGTTCGACTACACCAAACTTCCTCAAAGCGGCGCCATTTGGTGGCTGGAAGGTGTTACCGACTATTACGCCTATAACCTTCTTCACCGATACGGCTGGACCGACGATGCATCGTACTTCGACACGATCGTTTCGAATTTGACAATCGTAAGGCGGAACCCTGCCCACACACAGATCGGGCCGAACGAGGCCAGCATGCGGGTGGACGAGGATTCCAACGGTCGAGGCAACAGCAACGGCTATCACATCAGCTACTACAACCTCGGTTGGCTTGCTGGAATGTGTTTGGACATCGAAATGCGGTACCAGACCAAAGGCAAGCACACCCTCGACGACGTCGAGCAGGCGCTTTGGAATATCTGTCGCGATGACAAGCCTGGCTTCGAAGAGGAAGAGATCCGCAACCAGTTGGTCAAGTTCGGAGGAAAGCCGATGGGGCTCGCCTACGATCGAATCGTAATGTGGGCCGACGGTATGCAGATCGAGCAGACGCTCGCCAAGGCCGGACTCGAGTTAGTTGCCAAACCTCAACCGTTTGTCGAAGTAGGTTTTACCTATGGAGGCGGGTTCGGAGCGACTGCGGTTAAGGTGACCTCCGTCACCGCCGCCGTTTCCGGGAAGCTTGAGTTGGGCGATTCGATCGTCGGGGTGAACGGAGTCGACCTTGAAGGCGATAACGTCCGCGCGATGACCGCGTCTCTCGCCCGAGAGATGCGCGGCGCCGTGGCTGGGAAACCGATCAAGCTTGCCGTTATTCGCGCCGGCAAGACAGTCAACGTCGAGGTCGTTCCGTACTCCGCTAGCCGCGATACCTACGCGGTTCAGAGAATGAAGAACGCTACCCCCGACCAGCAAGCGCTAGGTACAGCGTGGCTAGCCACGAAGAAATTCAAGCCCTGACCGCCATGCGTCGATTGCGGATGGAGTGGTCCTGCAATCGATGCCTCCATCCCCGAGCCTCCGGCGAGGCGTGGAGGCTACCGATTGACCAGCCATCGAAAGTTCTCCGGGCACGTATCCTCCCGAGAAGGAGGAGGTAGCCTCCACAGTTCGCCTGAGGCTCACGGATGGAGGCATCGGTCGCAAGATGCACTCCCCGGCTCCTCTATTCCTTGTGTCCCCTAGCACCAACGCACCACGGGCGCTGGTTGGAACCGATGAGCCCTAGGCGGTCAGGTTTGGGTCGGGGGCCATGTTCTTCCAGAGGGTTTCCAGGTCGTAGAACTGGCGTTGTTCTTCTTTCATCACATGGAAGATCACATCGCCGTAATCTTGGAGAACCCAGCCGGAGCGCTCGCCCTCGGTTCGGAGCGGCTTAATTCGGTTGATTTCCAGTTTCTCGGCGACGCGTTCGGCGATTGACTGGACGTGGCGGTCGCTGGTGCCGCTGCATACGATGAAATACTCGGCGATCGAAGTCTTGCTTCGCACGTCGAGGATTTCGATCTGTTCCGCCTTCATGTCGTCGGCGGCTTCGTTGATTTTTTCTACCTTTTCTTGGGCTGTCATACGTTTCGGTACAGTTTATGAGTTTGGATATATTGCCGGACTTCGGTTGTCATCCAGGGGTTAATGTTTTGGCCGTTGTGAATTCGGTTTCTGAGTTCGGTCGACGATATATCTAACGCCGGCATTTCGATGATGTCGACGTGGCCCTTGAACTCTTCGGGGAGTTTCACAAGGACGTCGGCAACGATAAGAGGGGGGCGGACCGCAACGGCGATTCGGCACAGCCTCGTCAAGCGATTCGGACTCTTCCAACTGGCCAAGCCTCGCAAGGCATCGGCTCCCATGATAAACCAGTAATCGGCGGGGCGAACCATTTGCAGCTCCGACATCGTGTCGACGGTGTAGCTCGGGCCTCCTCGCGTAATCTCCATATCAGAGTAAGCCATTTGTGGCTGGCCCGTTATCAGTTTTTCGACCATCGCCAATCGATGCTTCGCCGCAGTCTCGTTCTTCGTCCCCTTGAGTGGGTTTCGATTTGCAGGGATGAAGATCAGCTCGTCGAGTTCGAGCTGTTCGATCGCAGCCTGGCCCAGGGATAGGTGACCAGTATGCGGGGGGTCGAAGGTGCCGCCTAGAATTCCGATTCTCATTGTTCGTCCGTGAAGGCGAATGAAATCTCGCCGATAAACACCGTATCGCCCTCTTGGGCGCCGTGCTCTCGGAGTTTTTCGATGACCCCAATTCTCTCCAATCTGCGATGAAGGTACCTGACCGCCTCATCGTTCTCCAGATCGGTCATGGCAACCAGACGCTCGATACGCCTTCCAGTTACCAAGTAGCCGTCTTCGACGTCCTCGACGTCGAACGCCAAATCGTGGCTCGCGCGCAGGGCAGGAAGAAGCATCGGGATCTCGGCTTCCGGCTTGGTGGCGGCAAGCACTTCGGCGATCTCTCTCAGCAAGTTCTGAAGACCTTGTCCTGTAAACCCGGAGATAGGATGGAACGGAACGCCCATCTGCTCAAACCGCTGCCGTAAGGCGTCGAACTCACTGGATGGGATAACGTCGACCTTGTTCAGGGCGATGATGCGCGGGCGCTGCCAGACGAGCTCAGAGTAAAGTCGCAGCTCATCCTCGATCATCTTGAAATTCTCGACGGGATCGGCGCCGTCGGCCGGATAGCAATCAACGACGTGAACGAGGACTCGGTTCCGCTCGACATGCTTGAGGAACTGGTGACCAAGACCGACACCTTCGCTGGCGCCTTGGATAAGGCCCGGCATATCGGCGACGACAAACGTATCGTCTTGGTACTTGACCACTCCGAGGTTGGGAATGATCGTCGTAAAGGCGTAGTCGGCGATCTTCGGCTTTGCCGCGCTAATACGCGAGATGAGCGTGCTCTTTCCGGCGTTCGGAAGGCCGATCAGCCCAACGTCGGCAAGTAGTTTCAGTTCAAGCTTGGCGACGATCCTCTCGGGAGGCGCACCCTTCTGCGCGAAGTTCGGCGCCTGGCGAACGCTGCTGGTGTAGTGGTTGTTGCCAAACCCGCCTTTCCCGCCCTTGCACAAAACATAGCGCATGCCATTGGTGGCCATGTCGACGATAATGTCGCCGGTCTCGGAATCGGCTACGACCGTTCCGACCGGGACTTTGACCTCGACGTTCTTCGCGTCTTTGCCTCTTTTGTTGCCAACGCCGTGTCCACCATCGCCTGCTTCAAGGTGTTGTTGAAGCTTCAAATCGTAAAGGGTTCGGCGGTTTCGATCGGCGACGAGGATGAGATCCCCACCGCGTCCGCCGTCGGCGCCGTTGGGGCCGCCACGAGGCACGTGCTTCTCACGATGGAAACTCACCGCCCCCGAACCGCCGCGGCCAGAGGTGAACACAACAACCGCTTCATCCAGGAACATAGACAACAGTTTACCTGTGGGTCAATACCCCCTGTTTTTCAGACGCTAAGGTAGTAACTATCGCTTCGACGCGAGTGCCAAAGACACGCCTTCGTCCTTCGTTTGGTTCCCCTTCTTCTCGATGATTCCGCCATCGTCAAGAAGGTTGGCGCCGACCGAGTAGGCGACCTGCTTGGCAGGGTCGTAGCGCATCGGTTGCCCGGTGAAATGATCCTGGGGCCAATGCCCCAAATAGGGGAGGAAGGCGTTCGAAGTCTCGGGGAGGATTCCGCCGTGCTGTGATCGATAGATTCTCGATGCGAGAAGGATTCGGGTGCAGTCGCGTAACGTGCGCCATCGATCGGAGAGTTCGACGATTGCTTGGTCGGCAATGTCTTCCGCAATCATCACCCTTCCCACATAGTTGTCGGTATGGTAGGTCGCCAATTTGAACTTAAACGCGTCCCATTTACCAACCTGAAGATTGGTTAGGTCCATGCTCGGTGGGCGAGGAAGGTTGCGGGCGGCTTCGGCTTGGATCCTTTGAGCGTTTGGGTCATAGCGGCAAAACGGCCGTTGTGCGTTTTCGATCTGGATCCGAAAGATGTCGGCAACGGTTTGGGTTGTTTTGATGGCGTCGTAGGTCGAGCGAAATCCGACTGCGGAAAGGTCGGTCTTACTCGCCAGGTCTTCTTGATCGTCAACCGACCTCTCTTTGAGGCGCTCGAACGGGTCCGCCAAGCGGGGAAGGATCTCCTGCTGAAACTGCCGACGCCAGCAATCGACAAGGTAGTTGTCGACTACTGGGGCAGGGGGGATCGCCTTCAGGATCTGTTCGCAATCCTCCGCAGAGGTTCCAGGGTCGAAAGCAAACTCCTCGGCTGCGTGCATGGATGCGGAATTGACGGACGAGACAACTAAATACTCAAGCGCCGTTCCCCTGAGATTCCAGGATGCGTCTGCCAACTTTAAGAGTGTGAGGAGGATATGAAGGCCAAGTTTGCGATCTCCAAATTGCCGGTAGAGCTGAGCGGCAGTGGAAGTTCCTCCCGTAAATTGCCTCAGCCTCGTGAAGTAATCGAAAGTGAATTGGGATATCTGGTTGATCTCAATCTGAGGTTTGCCGATAGGAGAAGGCAATCGAATCGGGCCCGAATTCAAGACGTTCAACACTTCGTCTAGGCGGCCGTCGGTCCAAAGTTGGTCGGCAAGCTGCATTCGATCGATTAGAGGCACATATGTGGCCGTCATGCGACCAAACCACT